>Ga0222713_10000098_pt1 | contig 91124 bp, 120 predicted proteins | sample C33_649DmetaG_FD_165061 | JGI IMG/M metagenome (GOLD analysis project Ga0222713, IMG submission 165061) | Estuarine water microbial communities from San Francisco Bay, California, United States - C33_649D | ecosystem: Environmental > Aquatic > Marine > Unclassified | place: USA: California...
CTTCCCCAATTGGTGTTACGATTAATACCAATTGTTTTTTGAGTTTTTAACCAATCTTGGAACTCTTTAGCTCTTTTCTGCTCGTATTTATCTTTTATAGCTTGACGTTTTCTTTCTAATTCAGCTAGTCTTTCAGGGGATTGAGCAATAGATAAAGATGTGGCTAATCTATTTAGACTATTAACCTCTCTTTGGATTTCTTTTTCTATCTTTTGTTGTTGTCTTTTTTCTTGTTCTTTTCTTTTTTTAGTTAGTTCGGCTCGTTCGTTTATTTCTTGCTTAGTTTTAGGAATACGATTAAGTTTATCGGTTTCTTGCTTAACCGCAATCTTTCTAGCAGACTCTAACTTTTCTAATAATTGAATAGCTCTATCACTGTTAACTCCAAATTGTCTGATAGCAATTTGAACAGCTTTTTGCAATTTATTTAAATAATCGTCATTAATTTGTGGCGAAGTTAAATTTGGACGAGTATAAATTCCTTTTAATTCACTTAAAACTGGACTAGGTATGCTTTGCCCTTGTTTTAACTTAGATTCAATAACTCGCTCTAATCGCAATTGTCGTTTTAAGTCAGGATTAGCAAAGTTACCGTCAATCTGTTTTGATGCGTTTTTAGACTCTTCAACAATTAATTTAATCTGCTCTTTAATGTAATCACTGGTTTTTTTCCAGTTTTTACGAGCATTAAATGTGGGTCCAGGTGACGCTTCTGATATACCTCCTTGTATTTTTTTAGAATTTCTTTGTGACTCCTGTGTAATCTCATTAATATTTTCTTTAATTGATGCAGTTGTTTTGTCCCAGTTTTGAGATGCTTGTCCAGAAGAAATGGCTTTAAAAATTTGTTTTTCTACATCTGTTTTTGGTGCGCTAACAAAAGCCTCTGTAGCACTAATAGCTTTTTGCGCTGTATTTTTCCGATTAGCAATATCGGCTTGAATTCTTTGAAATTCTGTTCCAAATTTTTTATCTTTTTCTGGCAGATTTTTACCTAAATCATTGATTCTTCCTTCTGCTCGTTTTGCTATATCATCATTCAACAAAAACTCAGCTTTTCCTCTTATTTCTCTTATTATTTCTAACGCTTCTGCCAATTCTTTAGGGTTTAATTTTCTTTTCCCTTTTTCTGCTTTATTAAGTAAAGTTTTTAACCTTTCTCTTTTATCGCCTGTTTTATTAAGTGCCTGCGCTACACTTTGATACATTTTTGATTGATGCCGAACGTGCGACATCGTTTCTTCAATAAAAGCATCAGTATTTTGCTCTAAATCTTTGTAGTTCCCAGCTATTTCTAACTTAGGCGCATTTTGTTGTGTAGCTCTTGGTGTACTAATAGCTTGTTCTGACGCTATTTTGCCCGCATTTAATGCGTTGGATTTAAGACTAGGGCTTCTTTCGGCTAAGACGGGAACTGGCTCTAATCTAGGAATATTTTTGATATTAGCAAGATCAGGTTTAAAAGACTGAGTGTCATTAGCAATATTTGATAGCACTGAAGACACCAAATTAATAACCGACTCTATGTTCTCTACGGTATTGGCAAATTTAACTGCATTATCAGTTATTTTGTCGATAGCTTGCGCTGTTTTTTGAATGCTTTTGGCAATTGCATCAGACTGTTCAGTATTAGAAAGTTTTTTAGGTTTAACTCCGTCTTCTGTTTCTGCACTTGATATTCTTTTTGTGTTTTTTTGATTTTTATTAGTAGCTTTAACGTTTCTAACGTTTAAACTTAGTCCCGCCGTTTCGTCAATTTGAGATAATACTTCGCTAGTTACATCTCCTAAAAATCCTCCTATTCCTTCAAGTGAAATATTTGTAGATTTTTTTAAAGAAGATTCTAATCCTTTGCCAATTTTTTTAGATATAACGTTCCCAATTCCTTCAAAAACACCCGTAAAAACAGCTTCAAAAGGAGCCGTAGCAAATTTTGCAAAATTGGCAGTATTCTGTTTAAATGCTTCTAGATTTTCTTGTAAGCTGTTTTGTGCTGACTCAGCCATTGAATCAAGGGAGCTTTCAAATCCACTAGAATCAAGAGATATTTCTAGTGAACCTGATAGCAAATCTTGAATTGATTCTAGCTTTTCAAAAAAATCATCTAATTTAATTAGATCAACTGATGGAGCTATTGTTTTATCGCTAACCCGATCAATGTGTTTTTCTTTTTCTGATAAATGTTTATTTAAACCATGCAATGGACGGTGATCTACTGATGGAACAATTGTTAACTTAGGAATACTTTGTTTAAGAGACCATTCCATGTCTCTAGTGATTTTTTGGGCATGATCCTCAAGAGAAGAAAGCTGGTCTTTAGCCGATTTGATACCGCTATCATATTGGGCTGTATTTAGCCCTAGACCGATTTCTAAAGTACCAAGCGATAAAGACATTAGCTTTTCTCCCCTATTAATTGAATTATTTCGTCGTATAGTCCGCAATCGACTATTATCTGAGTGGCGAAGACTGGCACTTGTCCAGTTTTCATGGCTTCTAACAAAATTTGAGCGGTTTCTTGATCAAGAAAATATTTTTTATTTTCTTTGAACTGGTAAGGCAGAAAATCACTAGGATTAAGACTTTGTGACTTGGAACCTTCCTTAGATTGCGCTATTAGGTAGGCGTGAACCATGGCGGCAATCTGACTAACCGTACCCGATAGCGAATTGATCTCTTCTGCCTTGACTTTTTGAATCCCTGAATATTTTTTTAGGATTAACCAGTCTGGCCACTCTTCCCACTCTTCGATAGATAACCCCCATGCACACCATTTGTAATAGATTTCTTCCCAATTAATGGGGTTAGCGATTGCTTCTAACCGCGCATTAATTGCGTCTTCTATTCGTTTTTTTCGTCATCCTCCGTTGGCTCTGACTCTGTTTTTTCAGGTTCTGGTTTTTCAGGTTCTGGGTTTTGCCACTGGGTTATATCCTGCCAGAGATAGTCTTGATAGAGTTTTACTACCATAAATTGGGACATATCATTAATGTCTTCTATAGTAAAGTCAACAGAAGATTTATCTTTGAGCTTAACTACCCGGCGAGGACTACCTAAAAAGTTAGCTAACAAGGCTTTATTGTAAGTTTCGTAGGTTGTTTCTCGATCCTTAAATAAAGCGTTTAATTCATCGAGATAAGGCTCTACAAGTTCTATAGATTCTCTTGTTAGTTCTCTTGTTTTTTTGCGGTTGTTTAATATCGATTGCTGTACAATAGCGGCGGTTTCTACTTTTTGCTCTACGCTGTCAGATTTTACCCCGTCAAGGGCATCAACCATTACTTGCTCAATCCGCTCTCGGATCGAACCGTCATTAACTACCACCCCTTCAATTTCAGAGGTGGATAGCCCCGTTTTTTGCCCAATAGCTTTAATTCTCTCAAGATAAGCTTTATCAGCTTTTTCTCGTGCTTCTAGGTATTCCTTAACTGTTTCATTTTCCTTTGGATTAATCCCGTATCGTTTTAAAAACTTAATACCGATTTCCCCGTTTTCTTCAGTAGCAATTGCGTCTATCTTTTCTAATAAAGCATCATTGTCTTGGATATAATAAAGCCATTCTTTTTTTAAAGGGAAAAAGAATGTTTCATTGAACTTCACTTTTCCTAACACGCTTAACTTCGCCATTTATTTTTACCTTTTGATTTCTTTTTGCACTTTGTTCTGTATTGAGCCACAGAGGATCAAGGGTTACAGATACCTGTATTCTTTCTTGATTTTTTGTTCCGTCTGGTGGTTCGATTAATGTTTTTTCTTGTTGACCTATTTCTCGATCAAACGTACCGAAGGAAAACAAGAGGTAATTATTAATTATTTTGCAGTTAACTAACATCACCTCTTCGTTTTCATCAACAAGAAGGTTAACCGTTTTAATTGAGGTCATCGGCTACATTGGGAGAGAATGGCGACGTTGCCATCGGTTTAATGTCGATTACATTGCCACTAATGGTTAGTGTGATATTCCCCTGTAAGAAGTTACCCTTTTCTCCACTAACATTTTGGCTAACATTTGTCTGGAATCCTAAACCGCCGCGCTGTCCCATGTAGATAATTTCGAGATAAATTCGCGCACCTTTTTGCTCTGCAGCCTTAATGATTTCATAACCAGGATCGCCAAATACAACCGCACCCGATACCGATCCGGTACTCATAATCTCGGAGATGAATTTTTCAACCGCAATTTCGGTGAAAACACTATCACTTACCTCAGTAGTAGAAGTATCAACGTTAAAGGTTTTTGCACTTATAAGCGGAACCCAAGATTTAAGCGTGCATTTTTGCGCGGGGGTAGCAAGGGATGCGGCAACTTTAGCAGGCTCGATCTGAATTGCTGTCTGAGTGGCTGTGGTTTTTGTCCGAACCACAACGTAGTCGCTACTACTAGCACCGAGATAAATAAGAGTACCGGGGTAAAGGATTCTACCAAATCCCCCCGTAGCCACAGTGAGGGTCGTGTCACCCAAGACAACCGCGGCAGCTAAATCGGCTTCTCGCGTCGGAGGATCTTCTCCAAACCCGTAAACACCCGATATGAAAAATCTTGTATCACGGGACGGTGTGAGGTTGTCACTCCGATTCAACTCTAAAATCTGATTACTCATTCTGATCACTAACTAAACTTTTCTAGTTATATTGTACTATAAAGTTTAGAAAGTTAGTATTTATGTACTCTAGAAATCTAAAAGTCTAGCAGTAGTGATTTTAAAAGTCGCTTTTGGTCTAATAATCCCTTCAGAAGTTTTGGTGTAAGGAGTTAGGCGCGGCTGATCTAGAAAATTCCAGTAGCGAGAAGATTTAAGTCTTTCAATTACTGGCGTTAAAGATTTCTCTAGATTATATTGTTTTAAGGTAATGCAATAGTTATTTATGCCTACGGTATAGCCTAATAGGTTTTCGTGATAGGGGTCGGGTTCCCTCTGAATAATCGCTTCGATTCCACTATTAGGCTTTATTTTATAGTTAGCGGGTAGTTCGGGAGGTTCTACCCAGATAGCGTCAATTTCATTTAATTTTTGCCCTGTAGGGCTTGTTATTTCGTATTTACCTAAGTCAATACCGATAAGTATTTTTAAATTGTTTCTAATACCTAACAAAATATCTCTTAATTCTGATTCAGTCATTTAATTTTTCCTTTAAAATTTCACTATAAGCTTCAATTGGATTATAGTCTTCTATAGCTGTGTCTATAAAAGGTCGTGCGGGAACGTCTGTCACTGTCCCGTCGTTACGCTCTATCTGGTATCCTTCATGAACAAGAGCGGCGTAATCAGCCGTATAACCGACTACTTTATAGGTATCCGAAACATCTTCGATAAATTGACTATTTTTTAACTCACCTGTATCTACAATGTCCCGGGGTGAGCCAACTACACTACCATTTTTTCGCACGGTTTCCCGTGGCCAAGGCCATTTAGTATCTTCTATCTGAAAGTTAATCTCTTGGGCAAATTCGCCCACCATTTCGTCAAAAGACTCTATGGCTAATTGTTTTCCTAAATTCCAGTTAATCATTAAAAAATAGCCGTAAAGACAACTTACAGCTATTATAACAAGTTTGAATTAGTCGCTTATGGACAGTCGGTATTAATCCCCATAATCTCGCAAGCTTCAAAAAATTTATCTATTCCCCCAAATGTGTCAGGAGTAAGATTCTCGTGGGTAAATAAGCATCGAAGTTCTTCAATAATGCGATCACCCCTAAGTTTTCTTTGATAATCTTCTGGAGATGCGTATAACTCCCATTTATGCCCTTTTATTGCGCGATGGGTTTTAATATTGAACTTTTTGCCGTCAACCACTATATATTTTTGATCAACTGATTCAATAGCTCCCCATCTACAAGTTCCATCTTCATAGGGAATCACCGCCCATACTTTAACCCCTTCTTTAATCTCGAAATCTTTCGGTAACATAAGTTTCCTTAATCTAAAACCCTGATTGAATATAGGTCACGACGACATCGTGAATAAACTTAATATCTGTAGTTATACTTGTTTGATCGCCATAGTCTTTATCGTTATTCTGCAAAATGACGATAAATTTATTCAATCGACAAAGATAACGTACTCCTATCTGGGAATTTTTTATTCTTGCCCAATATCCGTCATTATTGTCAGGAGATTGATTTTGCTCAAATTCCCAAAATTCCCAAAGATAATAGGGAATATTTTTTTTGATTGTAGATTGAAACTCTTGAAATGATAACATAATTGCCTCTGTTGATTTGTTGCTGATAGCTGATAACTGATTAGGAACTAATTGTCACAGACTACCCGGAAGCCATAGTTAAAATCTGAGACACGGTGATGGAGACAGCCTCGGTAGCTGCAATAGCAGTTAATCACATCGTTAACCCAAGAGCCACCCCGACGCACGACAATATCTTTGTAAGATTTATTGCTAGTTTCTGTCCAAGCACTGCCATCTGTCGGCGCACCGTCATAGCTATCGTGCCAAGTATCAGCGCACCACTCCCAAACATTACCAATCATGTCATATAATCCCCAATTGTTAGGCCGTTTTAATCCTACAGGATGAGTTCTTTCCTGAGAATTTCTGTAATACTAAGCGTAGTCTCCTAACTCATTAGCATCATTGCCATAATAAAAGCGAGTAGTAGTCCCTGCCCGACAAGCATACTCCCATTCGGCTTCCGTCGGTAGGCGATAGGTTTTGCCGGTTATTTGACTTAATTTCTGACAAAAAGCTTGAGCATCGTTCCAACTAACATTTTCTACCGGATTTTGAGGATTATTTGAAAAATGAGAGGGATTTATTCCCATTACTGCTTCATATTGTGCCTGAGTCACTGGATATTTTCCAATCGCAAAACTTATAAGGTAAACCTTGTTGCAAGGTTTTTCATCTTTGGGATGGTTGCAATCTAAAGACAAAGTACCCATCAAAAAGTTTCCTGTTGGCACGATTATCATTTCTAATGCGACCTGATTAGGCAAGGTTTCAGTAAATTGGTTCATTTCTTACTCCTAAGTGTTTTGTTTTTGACGGATGATAGCTGATAACTGATAACTGACTACTGATTACTGTTTCACCAAATTACTGAAAAGATAGACGGGATTAATAGCCTAAGTGGACAAATAACACCGTTACTTTTAAACTGAATAACGTTACACTGCCTCATCCACTCAATATGATAGTAGTAGTAATGACCGTCTCCGTCTTTCTCTTTAACTATTACTGGATACTATCCAGTAATTATTTTTCTTAGCGAAGAAAAACTTAAAAGAGGTTTTTTCTCAGAAAATAACTCTTGATATTTTGCTTCGTCTATCTTAAACCGTTGGTATTCTGCTTTAGTTATCATTTTGATACTCCTAAGTGATTTGTTTTTGATTACTGATAACTGATAACTGATTATAACGCCGGATATTTGTCTAGCACTGTTTGTGCTTCCTGATTTAAAGATTGAGCAAATAACTCAATCTCTTTGCAGAAAATTCGAGCCTTTTTAATTTCAGGTGGAGTTTGCGTTGTTTCGATTAGTTGTTTGACGTTATCCATAATCTTGTGTCCTCGTGTTTTGTTTACTTGATCCTATCTTACGATATTCTCCCAGAAATGTCAACTATCTGGGAGAATTATTTTTCTGAACGTTTGTACTACTGATAACTGATAACTGGTATTTAACTAATCTCTATATCATTAGCATCAGCAAAATCGTTAATGTCCATAAACCAGTCTTCCCAGTCATCGGGGTCAGACAGATTGACTTTATCCATTGACCAGTGTCCTAGCTGTAAATATAGCCCTGCCTTCCACTTATCAGGATATGGATACAACTGATTCTCTTTTTCGGTATCAGTAGGGGTGAGGATAAACTGGAGAATATCTTTCCCCCACTTGCCTTTTTTGACGCTATAGAAGCAGGATAAGGCATTAATGAGGTCGTCGCACTCCTGCTGGTAGTCAGCAAAGTTCTCAGGGAGTGTAAATTTGGGTCGCTTTTTAGCCGTCCGTTTAGGTTTTGGTTGAGGCTCTGATTGATTTTTTAGTTGCTTATTTTCCTGTTCTAATTCGTGGATACGAATGTGTAACTGAGTAACAGATTCGTTTAAGACTGTTATCTGATTTGTTTTTTGTTGCAGTAGATAAACCGCACATTCTAAATCGTGAACTCGTTGTTTTAGGCTGTCAATCCATGCTTCGTTGTATTCTTTACTCTGTTCTAATTCTTGATTTTTTTTCTCCAGAATTTCATTTTTTGTTTCTAGTTCCTCAACTAATTCGTTTAGGGTAGAAGCTTCGGTATTTAATCGAGGTGATTGAGGTATTAAACTAATAGTCCAATCATCCAGTCCAGAAGACTCAGGTTCACCTAACAGTATATTGACAAGCGCAACTTGTCGTTTTTCAGAAAACGATAACTCGTCATCGGTCTTTAATTCATTTTCCTGATTTTCTGGAAGGGTGTATTCACAATCATCTAGGTAATCCCAAAGATCGTAACAATTGCGAGACTTGTAATCTTCTTGACTAAAGTTTTCTAGTGCGTCAAAAAGCTTCTGAGTGTCATAGTCAGCTAAATAAACACCTCGATTTTTAATCGTAACGTAATCGTCATTATCAGTCACTGATAATATTCCGTGGTTCCCTTCAAAGTATCTTTGGTTAATTTGATCGAGATTGTTCTCAATACGTTTAATAATTGTCGATCTTTCGTAAAATTCGATGGAAGTCATGATTTGTGTCCTCGTGTTTTGTTTGCCTAGATTTATCTTACAAGATTCTCCCATAAAAGTCAATAGATTGGGAGAATTATTTCTGAACAGGTGTACTAATATGAGTAATAAAACTCATCTACTTTTTGAGGTGTAATACCAGCATCATAAATGCGTCGGCGAATATCAATTGCGTCACCTTTGGCACTTAATCCGTAAAATTTGCATAACTTACGAAGTTCACCCCAAGACAATTTATACAGTCGTCTTTTAAGACGACTGTAATCGTCGTCATACTCCGTTTCCTCGCTGATAGTTTGGCTGTCTTGTTTTGTAGAGTTTTCTAGAATGCCACTAACTTCTGGAGTATATTCGCAATCTCGAAGGTAATCAAAAAGATCATAGTAGCCGCCGTTGTCAAAATCTTCATCGGTATAATTACATAAAGCATCCAAGAGCGACGGAACATGGTATTCAACCCCATCAATTGTCGCCACTAATAAATCGCTCAAGCGATTAACCGATATTTCTGAATGAAAAGTGGCACTAAAAGAATTGTTTATGATTAATTCCATGCGGGACTCAATTTCTTTAGCAAGTTCACCTACAGTGAGATCGGAGAACAATTCATCAAACCATTTATGGTTAGCCATGTTTAGTACCTCTCGTGTTTTGCTTACATTTCTAATGTATCTGATTCTCCCAATAAAGTCAATAGATTGGGTGAATTATTTTTGAACGTTTGTACTACTACGTCTTTGTTTGTAGCGTTGATGCTGAGATCGTTTTCTTTTGGGATCAAGTTCTCGGTGTTCCAAACAATACCCAGAACTGTTACGGCTATTAAGTGCCGTAAACTTACCTATGGCTAGGCAAGCGACACAGTATTTAGTTTCAGGGATACTTACTTCTACAGAGAAATTAATCCCTTTTATCTTAGGCTGTTTATCACAGATTAAAGCCACTCTTGTTAAGGCTATGCCAGATAGAGAGTAATCTTGTAATTTAATTAAGTTAGTGTCGATATTGTCGATATTGTCGATTTTTTGAACAGAAGATTTTAAAACTTCAAAATCTTCTGACTTGAGAGATAGGATTAGGATCATCGTAGTATTTATTGGTGTTAACATGAAACGGGGAATTATCCCCGTTTTGACTTACCAAATGCTGTAAAAGTGATAACCACCTTTTATGGCCTCTACGCCGCTAAAATGGGCGTTATTGTGTTTGTAAGCGTCGTATATTTCTTTTTCCGTCGGCAACTCTAGAGACAAATCAACTAAAGCCGTCACACTGTACAGCGTGTCGTGGCATCCGTGGCTAAACTCCCCGCAGGAACCATAACCAGTTCCGAGACATAGATAGTGGTGTAGTCTAAAATGTCGTGGTGAATATGTCCGTGTTTTGCCTGAATAGCTTTTGCTATAAAACTAGCAATCGTGTGACTTCCCCAATGCCATCCGTGATTGCCAATATAGCCATCTTCGTAGATACGAAGTTCTTTTGCTTTAAACTTCTTAAACCCGACTTGTTCTGTGTTCATGGTATCCTCCTAAATAATAAATTAAATTAAGCAGTTTACTGACTTGCTTGGGTGACTAAAATTTAAAAGTGATAAATTGTTCTAAGTGTTTGTTTTCCAAATCACGGAACTGTATTTGCTGTAAAGCGATATTCTCCGCTTCTTTATCAATCACAAAAGCGTTAATCATCTCGATGTCGGGAGATTTCTGATTAGCGATAACAGAAGCATAATATTCTAAATCTCCACTGATAATGTCATAGCGTTCACCAACTTTTTTATTATCAGCTTTTTTGAGGATAACAGGGCGAATAAGTCCACCCATTTCAATAATAAGATTGGCTAAATTATCTAATTTAGTTTCGGAGAAGGTTTCTCTGGGAAGGGAAGGATTAATATCAGTAATATCAACTTGTAAAAATTTCCACATTTATTTAACTCCTGAAATTGTGTGTCTAGACTTATCTTACAATATTCTCCCAAAAATGTCAACTATTTGGGAGAATTATTTTTGAACGTTTGTACTATTCAACGTTAAGCTCTTCTACAAGTTTGACGTATTCCTCGTACGTCGCTGAAAACCAATTGTCTCCAGCCATTTTTTCGACAAGATAGCAAGCATAAAGGGGCATTCCAGATTCTCGCATTTTTTTTGCAAGAGACCAAATCAGGCACGCCATGTCATTGTCGTCATCACCTAAAAACTTATCTCCGTCAAACCAGTCAGGAAACATTGGCTTAACTAATGCAATTTGTTCGGCTGTTACAACAGGCAGTTGAATTACATTTGATTTATTTTTAACTTCAGGTGTAGTTACTGTTGTAATTGCAGGTTTAGCGTTAACAGGCAATTGAATTACATTTGATTTATTTTCAGATTCGGATGCAGTTACTAGATCAGACAAAGCGGTATCAACCACGGGTTTATTGATAATTTCTGGACTTTTTAATCGAGAGTCCTTTTTCTGCTCATAATATCCGTCAGGAAGTATACTAAAATACTCATTGTCGGCAATTTTTGCAGTAATCTTCCAATCGTCCCCAGACATTTCTTTTATCTCTTGTAAATTAGATCTATAATCGGCATTCTCTACTTGAATTACTGTATTGTTAGGATCGACGTAATCAATGTATCCTTTGTAATTATGATACTTTTTAGCAACTGCTTTAACTTCTGACATGGTATAGGAAGAACCGACTATAGCTGCAACAGTAACAATGATCAACGAACCTGTTTTAGATTTGCCCATTCTGCAAGTCTTTACAGAAAACTTTAATTCTGGGAATGTTTGAGATAGTTCTTTTTTGAGTTGGTGTGATTTAGCCATGGTTTGTGTCCTCGTGTGTTTTGTTTGTCTAGATTTATCTTACGATATTCTCCCAATAAAGTCAAGTATATGGGAGAATCTTTTTTTGAACAGGTGTACTAGGCGGCTAAAAGGATAGAACCGATGTACTCACAGACAGAATGAACCTTAGAAGTTTGGTTTTGTTTTAAATTCTTAATTGTTTTTGCGCGTCTATATTGATTGTAGTAATCGTTAATGTCTGGTATCTCAAAAGAGAGATTTAACGCTAGTTCGCCAGTTTCGGACTTAAGGACTATTTGTTTGTCGGTAATCTCAATTTGAGCGTCCTTAAATTTAGACTCAAGGAATTTGATTGTTGTTTTTTCTGGTTTTTTACAAAACTCGTCTTTTTTAATCACGGGAGCATCAACTGATTTTAATTGGCTGATTTCCTTCTTAACTTCTACTGGTTTCTTTTGAATTGGTTCTGATTGTTCAATACCTGATTCTATTTTTAAGATTTCTAAAACTAATTTAGCTTTATTCCGATTACCTTTGGTAATCGATAATTGGGCATTTAGGCGAGTTAGTTTAATCTGTAGTTTAGCTATTTTGTTTTGCGGGGTAACTTCTTTGACTGTTCTAACTACAGTGTTATCGATGGCTTCTTCTTTGGTTTCTTGAATTGTTTCAATTACAGGGTTATCAATTTCTTCTTTGGTTTCTTCATCAGCATTGACAATAACATTAGTGTCACCAGTAACTGTTTGCCAATCCCAGTTGTGATATTTATTAGTGATTTCTTTTATCTCCGCTATTGTATAATCAGAATCTTTTAATCCTTTGATAGTTACTGCAATTTCAGTAATATTACCTTTACAAACCATTTTGGTTTTTACAGAAAACTTCAGTCCCGAAAATGCTTGAGTTAATTCCTTTTTTAATTCTTGTCCTTTGGTAGTCATTGTCTTGATCCTTGCGTGTTTTGCTTACATTTTTATTATGGATCGTTCTCCCAATAAAGTCAACTATCTGGGATAATCTTTTTTGAACGTTTGTACTAAGTATATTTACTCGTTATCATTGTAGATAGATTGTAGATAGGGTGATCGACAACCGAAACCGTTACCCCGTAAAGGTTCTAGACTTTGTAGATAATGTCAATGCACTATAGAGGAAAAAAGAAGAAAGATAGAACAATAAACCAGACTGGACAATAAAAAACCGCAAGAGATAAACAAAGTCAACAGTAAAGCTGTTAGTTTGTATCTCGATTGTAGATAAGGTTATCTACAATCGAAAACCTTACAGGGTATAGGTTTCGAGGTTTGTTTATCTTGTCGATACTCTATACAGGGAAGAGAAAAGATAGAGAGAGATAAACGAACTGGACAATAAGAAAAGGATAAAAAATCTTGGCACGGGAAAATAGATCAACAATATAAACAAAGTCTAGAATCTATATATATCAATGCTTTTCAATGTTGATCACCTTATCTACAATCTATTTACAAACCAACAAACTATAAACCCCCTATGAGTCCATAGGGGGTTTATATGGGTTTAGGTATTTTTACCGTTTTTTATCGTTCCGCATAAGCATTCGACCGCCTCGCCATCCCCGTGCTTTTTCCCGTTCGGTTTCGAGTAGGTTGAATTTGGCTATGTCTCGCTCTTTTTCGGCGTGTAGCTCTTCGATAACCAGACGCTTATAGTCAATCATTGAGTTTTTACTGCTAAAGTCAGCGATCATAGTCTTTTGAGTTTTGATCAACTCCTCTAGTATTTGCTTTTCTTCGCTTAGTTTGACGATTTGGCTCTCAAGTTGCCTTACTTCTGTAATTGCCTCGCTCTTGACGCGAAAACCAGCTAAGGTGTGAAGGAATAATCGGACTCCTAACTTAAGCACTTGAGAGGTTAACTCAGGATTATCCTTTGGCAACCACTTACAGATTAGGTCTTCTGGGATTAAATAAACCCCTTGCAACCCGCCCTCTGTTTGAATTTGAGCCTGCTTTAGTAATCCTAAGCCTAACCCTTTTGTGTTACCCCCTTGTAATCCGCTCCCTGCCTGAATTTGAGGGTGATTTGGAGATTCAGAAGTTACCCCCTTGCCATCTTCTTTAGACAGCCGGTTTAATCGCATAATGATGGCGTTGTGACTTTTCCCAGACATCCGTGCGTATCCCTTGATCGATGCGAAGCTTTCACCAGTCTGGGTATCGATTATCAGTTCAATACCATCTTGATCAAATCGTTGTAAACTAGAAACAGCCATATTGACTCCTTATTAGTCTTATTGGTTAGTCCCTCGCGTCAACGAGGGCATATTAGTATTGTACCACTTTAAATAATTAATTATTCCCCAATACAGAATTTTCTGTATTGGGGAATCTGGACACAGAAAAAACGAGAATCAGGAAACCTATTAACAAAGATAACAAACTAATAAAACCTATATATATCAATACTTTTCACTGTCAATACCCTTGCTAACAATCTGGTAACAATATTAACTAAAAACCCGTCAATCAGTTGACGGGTTTTTAGTTAATTAAATTTTTCGTATTCTCTTAATATTATTTGGGTTGCCTCCTCGATTTGTTTTCCTTTTGATAGTAAGTTGAGAATTTTAGCTAGAACTTGCCTGACTCGTTCTTTACCTATTCCTAATTCTGCTGTAGTTGATGCCACTTTAAAGCGATAGTTCCGATGCCGGGAAGTGACAGGCACTGGGTCAAGATTGTTGTTTTTAGCCCACACCAGATAGATGTAAGCTTGTCTAGGAGTAATCAAAGTAATTGTCCTTTTAAAAGTTTAGGCATAAAAAACACCATCAGGATCATTTTCGTCAACTACTTCGCCGTCCTCGTTGTACAGTAATTTTACTTTTTCTGGCTTAAAATAAGCAATTTTGAATTGTTCCGAAAGTATCTTGATTAAATCTTTAACTTCAGACTGTATCCCGTATTTAAAGCCAAAATAACCACCTTTAAATTCTTCGCCAATTTTCTTAATAGAAAAATAGCCTTCGCTGCCATTAAAGTAAACACGAATCTCGTCAGGTTTTTTGTCCCAAACACTAGCTTTTACAAAGCAACAAGCTTGCGAATGCCACTCCGATCCTTTTGATTGGTTCCAGAGAGTTTGGAGTTTTTGTGCAAACTCTAGTCCTGAAATTAACTTTGCATCCATTTGATTTGTCCTTTTGTGTGTTTTGTTTATATTTTTATAGTAGATCGATTTTCTTGATAGGTGTTGGTCAAGTGTGACAGTTTATCAAGTGACACTGCGGGTATCATTGAAAATACTTTAAAACTATAATCCCAATGCTTTATTAGCATTGGGATTATAGAGAACCACTAGACCAAGTGCGTGCATTAGCTATCTACTATTTCAAGATAGTTACTGGACTTACACCAGCAAGCTTAGAACGACTTGTTAACCAGTCTCACTAGCCGACTACTATTTCAAATCGGTTGCTGATCTACCCAGTAGCTTATGGAGTCTCTAATTAATGGATGCACTCGGTTTACTGTCCATATTCTAAATATATCATGATAATTTTCAGATAGTTGGCGAAGAGTGACGGTTTATCAAGTGTCACTGCGTGTACTTTTGTACTGGACTGATTGAATATCCGATTTATTACTGATTTTCAGTATATTTGGTTGTTTTACGTTCGTTCTCGTTGATTATTGATACTGAGAATATTGTTAAGCATTTTTAACTATCATAAAGGTTTTTTCCTTTAGAACAATTTAATTTTGTCGGTTTATTTTTTGGTTGCACGGCACAAAAGCTGTCATTTTGGCATAATATTGATTAATCGAGATTATATCTTAATTTAATGCCAAGACGAAAAAAAGCATCACCAAATAACTCAACCTCGACACCTAAAAGTCCTGTGTCAGGCAAAGTTAGTCGGTTTGATAATCTAATACCAAACTCACCTATCGAGTTTGGTCACTATCCTATCTGGGAAAGACAGCCTTGCGAAATGTCTCAATGGTTTGAAAAATTTCAAGCTTTTTACATTCATCTTCCTGCGGGGTACAGAACATTAAATCGTGCTTTCAATGATTGCGCTACGTCGGCAGGCGAGGAGATTCCAAAGACTGAAAGTAAGCGCAATATTACCGCACCAGAACAATGGCAATTAGCTTATAAAATGTATCGATGGGAGGATCGAGCTAAGGCGTATTGGCTTAAAAAGATACAAGATCAAGAGGCTTATAGAAATGAAATCCTAAACCAAATAATAGATAAAAGCATAAAGAATGCTTTTAAAACACTCGAAAAAAGCGAGGAGATAAACAATCGTTCACTGGACGATCCTAACGGCAATTGGAGTCATAAAGACGCTGTAATTATGACTAAAGCTGTCACTGAAATAGTAGAAAAAGCATTAGGGCTTGACACTGTAGAATATGCTATTAGTATTTTACAAAAAAATGGGTTAAAAGCAATTGATCCTGACGGGAACTTAATAGGACAGCCAACAGATAAGGGTAATTCAGAAGATGAAACTATCTTATAAAAATCTCTCAAAGATAAAAACAGCAACCGAAAAATATCGACTTGTTAACACCAAAGAAGAAATTGTTTTTCCTCAATTACAAGAGGGAAAACAAGCTTTATTTGGAACAATTGATGCTGATGTAATCTTCTATGGCGGAGGCGCAGGAAGTGGAAAAGCAGGACGTGCATCCAAGACAGGAAAAGCGATTCGAGATAAAATGCTTTCTATGGCGGATGCGCTTTTAGGGAAAAAACTATTATCATATAATAGTAGTTTTAATGAATCGCAAATGAAAGATTCAAAGGTCTTGGGATGGAGTGGTCAATGGATTGACTTCTCTGATCTTAAAGTCGGGGATAAGATTATGAATCCTGATGGCCAGTATCAAGAAATCATCCAAATTCATGAACAGGGATTCAAACAATTTTATCGGGTTTCTTTTGAAGACGGTACAAGTACAGAATGCTGTGGTGATCATTTATGGTCTTTTTGGGAATCTCGCCGTAATAGCCGCAGGAAGTCTAGTAATGGGATTAATCGAATTGAGTCGAATCTGACACCTCGAGGATGGAATACTAATTACATTACAAGAGCAAGGGTTAAGGATACTAATTGGTTGATTACTGAAATTAGTAAAGGAAGACGATTTATTATTCCAATTAACGCGCCATTGCAATTTACGGCACTCAACAGGTCTGATACTGGCAGAGCCTATTTTTATGGTTGTTTAATAGGTGATGGTTCTTATTGTAGTGATTCAATTGTCGTAACAACTTCTGATAAGTTTATTGCTGATAAACTTGTTGATATTTTAGGGAAAGAAGCTACTGTTAAAACACGAACACCAATAAAAGATGACCGCTTAGAAGTTTTATCCGTCAATGCGACAAAAGTTCAATGGGTTAAATCTTGGATAAGCAACAATGAATATAAAGGAAAAAGAGCGTGGGAAAAAGTATTTCCCGACGGCTATTTATCAGCATCTCTTGATTTTCGTTATGCGTTTGCTCAAGGTCTTTTTGATACAGATGGAACTGTTGGAGATAAAAAAAGAGAAGTCTCCTATTGCACAACCAGTAAAGATTTGGCTATTCAGGTAGCTTCTTTGGTTCGTTCTTTGGGTTATATGGCTAAGATTACGGAAAGACAACCAAAATATAGATACAAAGGGGAACATTTAGATGGTCGTACGGCTTACGTTGTGGCTGTTGAGGGAAATCATCTTGAATTACTTTTTAGTTTGCCGCGTAAAGTTAAACGAGCGAAAATACTTGGACAATTCAATGGAGGATCAAGTTGGCCGGGTAAAAGAATTGTTTCTATTGAACCAACTGAAATTGATTACGCTCGTTGTATTACTGTTAGTAATCCAAATCATCTTTATTTAACAGACGATTATATAGTTACGCATAATAGCTTCGCATTATTAGCCGATTTTGCCCGTCAAGAATTTGTCAGCAATCCTGACTATCGGGCTGTTATTTTTCGCCGGACTTACCCTGAATTTACTCAAGCGGGCGGTTTAATAGATGAAAGCCAAAAAATCTATCAGGCAATAAAAGGCAATTTTATCGAAAAACCTCCGGGGTGGCGATTTCCATCTGGATCAAAAATAGCTTTTAGGCATTTACAATACGAAAAAACTGTCTATGTTTATCAAGGGGGGCAAATTGCAAAAATAGGTTTTGATGAATTGACTCACTTTACAGAAGAGCAGTTTTTCTATCTTCTCTCTAGAAACCGATCTGTATCAGGGATTAAACCAGCAGTTAGAGCAACTTGTAACCCTGACGCTGACTCTTGGGTAGCTAGTTTTATCTCTTGGTGGATCGACCCTAAAACTGGGTATGCTATCGAGGAAAGAGCGGGAATAGTTAAATATTTTATTAGGCAAGGGGGCGCGGTTCATTGGGCTGACAGTAAACAAGAATTAATTGATAAGTTTAGTCTTAAAGATGAACTTTTTGATATTATCCCTGATGATAAAAAAGAAAAGTTTTTATCAGATACAGATGTAAATATTACACCAGATAAACTGATCAAAAGTTTTACTTTTATTCCTGCTACAATCTTTGATAATCCAGCTTTAATTAGAGTTAACCCTACCTATTTGGCTAACCTTTACGCTTTACATCCTATTGAGCGGGAAAGACTTCTCAGGGGTAATTGGAAGATTAAATATGAATCTGGCACTGTATTTGATCGGACTTGGTTTGAGATACTCGATAAAGTACCCGATGATTGGAGACTAATAGGTAAGGTGAGGTTTTGGGATTTAGCGGCAACTGCTAAAGAGAATGCTGAAAACTATCACTGTTATACCAGTGGCACTCTTGTTTATAAGTATCAAAGAATTAAAAATACACTGCCAGATTCAACTGAGATTAAAGAATTTGCTTATGTGATTGCTGATAATATCTGTGAGCAGAAAAAGGTCGGGGAAGTGGAGTTAATGCTCAAAAATACTGCTGAATTAGATGGTAGAACCGTAGCCGTAAGATGGGAACAGGAAGGGGGATCGAGCGGTAAATTTGTTGAAAATACGATTACTAATGTAATTAGGGAAAACCACCCGAACCATGATGTTAGAGCTATCGCACCTCAAGGGGATAAACTCACTAGGGCTTTACCCGTAGCAACGGCGGCTAGTAGAGGACAAGTCTTTATCTTGAGAGATGGGATATGGAATACTCGATTTTTAAATGCTTGTCAGGGTTTTGATGGCAGTAAAAAAACACCCCCGACTAACGATATTGTGGATAGCTTATCAGGGGCTTTCTATTCTCTTGAAAATGAGTTTCAGGGACATGAGGAGGTTATTAGTGCGATTGTTACTAATATTCCCATTAATCGGTTTAGGGGCGGTTTTAGTCGCTAGTCCATCCACAATGCCAAACGATACCAGAGGTACTAATATCAATGCGTTCTATTTCGACTGGGTTGTCATTTTTATTGCTAAAATAACGACACCAATGCCAGATAGCCTCTGGTTCGGATTTTGATGCGATAAGAAGACTGAATGACGTGACCGAATCTTTAATTAGATACAAATCCATAAATCCTCGTTAATAGTTGTAAAATATCCTAATCGATTTGATTTACTAGGGATTCTCGGTAAAGTCTTTCACGCTCTATCCAGAAACGAGCAGAAGGTACGCCTAAAGCTAACTCCATTTTGTAGGCAATACGGATAGTAATTTCTGCTTTACCTTTTATGATTTGATTGATAGTCTTTTTTGGCAACCCCATTCGATTGGCAAATTCAGTTCTAGTTATTTTTCTTTCCTTTAGGATGCCAGCAAGGGTTTCTCCTGGTGGAGAAACCCAATCGGGTGTAAATCTGTTCTCAATAGTATTAGTCATGAATTAATCTTCGTTATGTAAAAAATCGTGAACAAAATAATTGACAACTTTGATAGCCTCTTTAGTTTTTGGGATAAAATCAAGGTCTAAAGCAATAAAAACAAAAGGGTCTTTTGTTTTTATTGTATTTTCTAGCTTGTGAAAACAAGATATATCTAATAATAAAATATCTCCTGCTTTTACTGTTAGTCTTTGAGTGTCTTTTCTGCGAACTAACAGATTATCTATTTGTTTATTGGGAATACTAAAGTAATCTGTTTTTAGGAGTTTTTCTATTTTTTTATTATTTACTGGGGATGCGTAAAGTTCATAACGATCACTTTCAATAACTAAAATAATTGAGTATTTTCTGTCATCATTAATGTCATCGACGTGCCATTCTACTCCTAGCGTCCCCCATAAAGCATGAGAGTAATCGGACATATCATAGAGAGGTGTCACATAATTATGTCTTATAGGAAATTTGACAGTAAAACAAGGATTATTTGCTATTTTGCTTAGATTGTCTAGATTATGGTATTTACCTAGTTTATGCAAAGATTTCATTTTTTTGTTTGGTTGAGGATTACTAACTGATAACTGGTAACTGATTACCTACCAAATAAAAAAGATGCAGCGCCAAGTAAATACACCCATTCTTCTTCAAGCATTAATTCCGTTTTAGAAGGATCAGCTATATCAAATAAACAAAAGTCAACTTCATCTATACGATCACCGTCGTAATATAACTCAATATCAGTTTCTGGAAATACTGTCATAAAGCTAAATTTAAATACGGCATCTTGACGATTCTCGCAAGTTAATGTAGCTGAATGACTTGGATTTTCCCACGGAATACGATCTCTAAAGTTTTGATAGGTTACTTTTAACTTCCAGTCAATAATTGAGGGAAAATCTTCTTTAAAATGATTTTCCTTTACCCATTTAGCAATTTCGTCTATTATCCATCCTTGATCCTTTTGGATAAAATAGTGAATGCCCTCTGAATATCGAAACGGATAAATTAACTTTGTTTCGTACCAGTCCAACTTAAATTCTTGCGGTTCCGATTTTATCTTAGGAAATTGTCCTATGTCTATTATTGTCATAATTTTTACTCCTAATTTTTTACTGATATCTGATAACTGATTACTGATAACTGAGAATTAATATTCACTAGATAGCAACAAAACACCGTCATACAACCAAAGCGTGACCTCTGGAATAGGAAAATCGGTAAATGGTATCTGCTGAGTTACAACAAGTCCATCGTCTTGTTCGCAGCTAAGAACTGCCGAGTTATCGGCATTAACTATCAGCATCCAAAACTGAATCTGGCTTGAATCAAGTTCTTTTTGCCATGACGCAATGGCATCAAGCAACCAGTAAGCTCCTCCATTTTCTGCTAAATACTTGATGCCGTCAGTGTACTCAAATGGGTAATTTTTATTGCGGTAATAGTTTTCAGTACCCGTAAAATTGCTAAGATTTTCTAGTTTGTTCATGATTTTAGTCTCCTAAATAATTGTTAGCTGACAACTGATTACTGATAACTGATTACCGATAACTAATAACTGCTATTTAGTCAGGAATACCATACCCATCTTCAAACCGTCCAGCGATCTGCTCATCAATCCATTGTCTTATTTTTGGTGACAACTCAGCCACCGTAATAATCGGAGGCAGATTTAAATCAGGATAAAACATCACATAGTATTGTTCAATGCTTTTAAACGCTGGCCAAGGCAATACATCTTCATAGATAGTTAAAACTGTCAGTATGTGTTTTGAATCAACAACAAGAGCAACTTTGCCTGTGTTTGGAGAGATGCCTTCAATACGAATACCTTTCATTTTTTTGACTCCTAAATAATTGTTGGCTGATAACTGATAACTGACAACTGATATATTAAAACTCTTGCCATGTCATCGGATCAGACATTGGCTCGCTGTACCGACTTAAATCCGATGGCTCGGTATCTTCATAAATGAAGTCGTCATCAGGCTCATTTGAGGGGAATAAGTAAGGTCGTCCTGCACACTCTATCCAATCTGAGTAACCAAAAATAGGTAACTGCGAAGGAACGCTAGAGCGCACAGGTTCAAATTCGATCTCAGGTAATTCGCAACCTGGGATTTTTTTCTCGGCATCAAAGCCACGGCGTAGTTTCCCATTAAAGGTATCGAAAAACCATTCACGCCCAGTCTTCTGGCAAATGACTCGGAGGGTCGTGATTTGACCCTCTCCCCATACTTCGAGGGATACACGGTGTTTTTGACCTCGGGCGATCATAGTGAAATCACCAGAGGTAATGGGGGCTTTGACGGAAACGCGATTGGATGGTATCATGGCTTTGACCTTTACTAGGGTTGACGGAAAGGCGATCACACTAATTTGCACTTGGGAGTGGTCGTCTTTCTCTATATCTGTATATTACAATCATACTTGTAATATTGTCAAGGGGTATTCCAAAAAAAGTTATAATAAATATATCGAGTGCAAAAACTAATACAATGGTACTAAAAAACAGGGTCAAGGAATTTACGGAGAACAAAGGTATTACGATTTACAAGTTTGCTAAAGATGTAGGCATATCCTTTAATACGGGGTATAGATTATCAAATGATCCGACTCACTTACCCTCTATTACTGTCTTAGAAGCAATCTGTGATTATTATAAGGTCGATCCTAACGAAATTATCTATCGCATTGATTGAAAGTGTGATATGCTAGTAAAGCGGGGTGAGTGAAATGGTTTCCACATAGGCCTCATAAGCCTAAAACACTAAGTTCGACTCCTAGACCCCACACTAATTAAACAAAATCCCAATTAAGAGAATTATTAAATTCTTGTATATCAGCAAGGGCTTTTTCCCCTGATTGGGTAATCCGATAGTATCTTTTTCTAGCACCGCCTCTATCGTTAGATCGCTCGGTTCCCCATCGGGATTTAATGAGTTCTTTTTCCTCTAATTTCTGGAATACAGAGTAAAACAAGCCAATATCAAGGCTTTTACCTTTAATATCAGCTATAGATTGAATTATCTGCAATCCTGATAATTCTTTATTGTAAAGAGTCCGCAAAACAAGGATTTCTTTAGGTCTCATCTAAATATGGTATAATATTGATACGCCCCCGCGTTAACGGGGGACTAACCACAATTACTACTACACAGTAAATCATGACTGATTCTAGTTTACAGCGTTTTGATCAAGATGGTATCGAACTGATTATCAATACCGAGACTGGCGAAAGCTTTGCTACGGTGCGAGGATATGCCCGTATGTCTGGAAAAACACACACAACAATTTTACGGCGTTTAAAGGTGGTAACACCCGATGTTTTAAATCATGCTCAAATCCAGACAGCAGGCGGGCTACAACAATCAATGCTAATACCTATTAATATTGTTACGTCCATGCTTTTAAGTGATTATAATCAGACGCCAACGCAAAAACTATTTGAGTCTTTAGTGGCAATTTACAAGCATCAAGGGTTAGATACCAGTGGTTTTAATTTACACAATTTTAACAAAGATAAATCAAGGGTTTTAAAAGTCCGTGACAGAGAAAAGCAAATACAATTGGCTTATCAATCAAAATATGGGGGAGTAATAGAACATTCTACCGCTAACGGACGAATAGATCTACTTACCGACACTACGATTTATGAGTTTAAATCGTTTAAAAATTATAAAGATTGCTTAGGTCAGCTACTTGCTTATCATGACTGCATCCCTGAAGCTAAACTTGTAGCTGTTTTATTTGGTGTACCTAAAGCAATAGCCTTTAATAGTCCAGAATGCAATCGGATAAAATCCTTGTTAAATAAATACGGAATTACAGCCGAATTTTTACGTTAACTGGGTCTATCGTGTTTCAATTGCGAAAACTCTACCCTAGAGGAACAAATCGAGTTAATGGGGGGATATTAGGCAAAAGCAGTAAAACTGGTACATAAAGGAGTATAAACATGGTTCGCACACCTACCCATAGAAGACCCACCCATCCGGGTGAAATGCTGAACGAGGAATTTTTAAAGCCGATGGGCATCACACAGAGTCAACTCGCTGATGCGATTGGGGTTCCTTACCAGCGAATTAATGAAATTGTCAACCGTCGCCGGGGGATTACCCCTAGCACCGCTTTAAGACTTGCTAAATACTTCCAAGTCTCTCCTGATTTTTGGTTGAATCTTCAAACCCGATTGGATTTGTTTGACACTAAACAGAAAGAGGGGGAACAAATCGAGTTAATGGGGGGATATTAGGCAAAAAGCAGTAAATAAAGTTATTTACTGCTAAAATAAAAGGTACTTGAAATTGACATCATAATTGATAACTGATAAAACCAACCCCTGTAGGGACTACAGGGGTTTTTTATTGCCTAATGTTCGGAGCTTAGTGGGTAATGTTCGGAGCTTAACAGCTTAATGTTCGGAGCTTAGTGGGTAATGTTCGGAGCTTGGCTAGTTTGTTAGATTGTAAATAGATTGTAGATAAAGGTATTTACAATAGAATCCTTGATATATATAGATTTCAGACTTTGTTTATATTGTTATCCCTATCCCTGTGTCAGGATTTTTTGTGTTTTTATTGCTGACCTCGATTAATTAGATTGTTACTTTGTAAATAGATTGTAAATAAGGGTATTAACAAAAATAGAAAAGATGAAAGTATTGATATATATAGCTTTTATCATTTTTTTACCTCTTTGTTTATATTGCTCATAATTACCCCGTGTGTATTTTTTTTGCTTTACTGTTGAGATTGTTGTTTTTTTTTATTGCTGACTTTGTTTGATTTCTTTGTTTTTCTCTCCTCCCTATAAAGCATCAACAGTATCTACAAAGTCTAGAACCTAGACAGGGTAAGGATTTTGATTGTAGATAAGCTTATCTACAATCAATCACAAAAAGAACAGATTAGTGATGAAACACTTTTATTGCTGACTTTGCTGTATATCTTCTCTTTTCTTTCTTTTCCTCTATAAAGCATCGACAATATATACAAAGCCTGAAACCTATATCTAGCAAGAGTTTCCGTTGTCGATAACCTTATTTACAATCTATCTACAAACTACAATCGCTCTGTAGTATTTGTAATATATGTAATACAGATAGACAAAAAAATACCGCTCCCTCGTAGGGCGGTAATCCACAGTGAATCTTCTTAAAAATTCTCTCACAGTCTTAATAGAATTGTCAAGGCAAAAAAATAACCGCGCTCCCGGGTGCGGTATAAAAGAGCGCGGCGACTTAAATATGTTTTCCTTTTAAGTATATCTCAAAAAAGAAAATTTAATATACAATACAATAAACAGTACAATCTCGTTAATGTCTCAAAAAGTCCTTACAGGTAATCTCTATTTAATAGGGCAGTCGTATCCTACGATTGTTAGCGAAACTGTTATTGAGATTAAGCAGGGAACGACTTGGGATGAGGAGTTTTTTATTCAAGGGGATATTACAGGGTGGAACATTAACTTTTATGTAGCCAAACAATCAGGTGAGGCTAGAATAGCTACTGGTCGGATCGAGGGGTTACAGTTTGGAAATTTTACGGTAGAGGGAACTGAATATGAAAATTACACTTATTTTAAGTTGATTATCGATAGTAATATTACCGCTGAAATGGACATTACCCCAATTGCGATTAAAGAAATATCTCAACCAAAGGCTGGTAGGGATTACTGGCAAGCTGACTTAGAAGCTTCTAAAACAATTGCTGGTAAATTGATAGTTCAACCTTTAGCTTTTGACCTAACTCCTGTAGTAGTGAGAGGACAAGTCTAATGGCAGTCATTATTCAATCTTCTGGTGCGATAGCGGAGATAACAGGTAGTTCTCAAAAGATAATTCTTTCAGCTACTTTAGGGAATGCTGGATGGTCTCCTGTTCTTTCTTTGATTTCCGACGGCAATCGTCGGGTACTGCAAATATCTGATTGGGTAGGCGGTTCTGGTTCGCCACCAGCTATTGGAGGATATATCGGGAATAATGGCATAGTTTTATTGATTACTGATGCAATTAATATTCGTGGCGAAAAAGGTGAGCAGGGAGAGCCAAGTCCGTCCTATCTCCACGCTCAATCTACTGCTTCTAATACTTGGTTAATTAACCATAATTTAAATGCTTATCCTCAAATTCAATTATTTAGCTTAGGTTGGGTTAAAATTTATGCCGATGAACAGCATCTATCTTTAAATACTACCCAAGTATCTTTTTCGTATCCTACTACAGGATACGCGATTCTTTCTTTATAGAGGTAAAATATGCCTAGATTTGATAATAATCTTACTTTTGCTACTAATGCTACGGCAAAAGTCCCCAATCCACAGAGTGGAAGCGACGCTGTAAATCTTCAATTTATAGAAGATTATTTTACTGGATTAAATGAAAAGACGGCAGTTTTAGCTTCATCCTCTGGTAATATTAATTTAGCCGCTCCGGGATCGACTATTGGGGGAATAACGATGCCCCTTAATGGTCGTTTTTTAGCACCTAATCAAACAAATAACACCCAAAACGGGATTTACATTTGGAACGGGGCTTCTGTACCGGCAACGCGAAGTTCTGATGCAAATACTTCTGCTGAGTTGAATAATGCTACTGTTTATGTTCCCGATTCTACGGGAACAACTATCGGTGCGACTTATCGACAAATTACTCGAAATCCAGTAATAGGAACCGATCCAATTATCTGGACTGTTTACGGAAATTCTGTCCCCGACGCAACAACAACTACTCCAGGAAGAGTAACTTTAGCAACCTCGACAAATATTAATAACAATACCGATACAAGTAAAGTTGTTACAGTTGAGGCTTTGCTAGGCTCAAATGTAATTAAACGACAAGCTAAAGCAGTAATCGGAAATGGCACTGATAGCACTTTTCCAATTTCTCATACTTTGAATACTTTTGACGTTGATGTTAAAGTGCGTAGAACTGCTGGTGATCGGGCTGACGTTTATCCGGATATTACTCGTCCGACTACTGGATCGATTACGGTCGCTTTTTCTTATGTGCCGTCTGTAGGGGAATTTACTGTTTTATTGGAGGCTTATTAATGTGCCAGAGAACGCAGGTTTAATTACAAAAGCGCGTGATCTTGTCGATGCTAACTACGTTGCTACTAGACAACAGTTTCAAGGAATTATTTATGAGGATGTGAATACAGGTTCTCCTAACGAGAATCTGTTAGTTTATCCTCGTAATTATACTCTACAAGCTATTTCTGTTCAAAATAATCGAGTTGGCTCGTCAGGGTCGGGAGTAATTTCTATCCTGTTTGGTTCTGGTGCTAGTTTTGTTGCGGTTCCAGGTTTGTCTTCTCGGACTGTTACTACTACTAATACAGTGTATAATGTTACTGGTAGTGGTCAATTGGTAACCACGTCTCAGCAGTTACAGGTACAGTTTGTTTCTGTAACTAGCGGACCGATAAATGTCGCGATTTATTTCTATTTTAGTGAGCAGTTTGTATTATGAATAGTTTAAAAGCTTTTAATCTGTTTAAAGAAAATCCTGAGTTATTTGCTCTCTACAGTGCTGGTATAGCCAATCAAGCGAGAGTAAATATGCACCAAATATCCACTGATCCAGGGTTTCAAGTTGCATTTGCAACTGTAATCCGATATTTAATTCTTGTCGAGTTGCAATTTAACGAAACTTTTCGATCCCAATTGACAAGATTAGCTATGCAAGAAGCAACTACTGGTGAAAATCCAAGAATATTGCTTTCTTTTCTTCCTGATGGAAATTTGGCAGATGTTCCAGAAATTGACATAAAAACAGCTATTGTAAATCAATTTACCGATAACGGACCACTAAATCAATTACTGAACCGAAATGTTATTAAATTTAGTTTTAATTTATGATAATCTTAAGGAAAAAAGCTGCGCCAGCTTCACCTTCTTTAATTCCAGGTACAATCTTTCAGTTTGTAGGATTGACAATCAATGCTGGATCAGTTGCAAACGTAACAAATGGATCTGGCTTGACTCCTGCTATTCCTGCGTTAACGGGAGTACACGAAAATTATAGTAATACGAACGGAGTTCGAAGTGCCAATATAATAACTTCTCCTGTTAGTTTGCTATTTACTTTTCCCGCCGTTTACTGGGTAACTGGAATGAGTTTTTGGCAGGTTACAGGATTCAACAGCGATAATGGACTTCGTTCTGTTTTAATTCAGTCTTCTTTAGATAATTCGTCGTGGATTTCAGTACCCAACGGATCATTGCAGTTTCCCTTTGGAGGCGACATTCCTTCAAATCCGATTGTTATCTCTTGGCCTCCTGTTCAAGCAAGATTTATCCGATTTTTAGTAAACAGTGTTTGGGGTGGCACTAGAATCGCTCTTTCGGAAGTGCAATTTGCTGGATATTTATAGATCATCCCATCCACTTAACCCAGAAGACATAATGTAGTTGGTAACAGTAGCTTCAAAAAAGTTTGATTTAGTGTGACCTTCTCCTTGAGTATCAGAGAATTTTTCCAAGTGGGAATAGGGGGATTTTTTGTATTTGTCTTCTGTAAAAATTGGATTTAAACCAATCGCCCTTAGTCGAATATTGGCTAAATATTTTGTGTATTGATCAGTGCTATCTTCTGTAATTCCTAATATTTGATTGCCGACAATATGATTAGTCCATTTAATTTCTTGTTCAACTGCACAATAAAATAAATCTTCTATTTCTTTTTTGCTATAAGAGAAAACATTCATTGCTTCAATAATTAACTTTTGATATAATCGGACGTGACTTAATTCGTCTCGATTGATCATCCTAAAAATATCGGCAGAACCAGGCATTAATTGTCGAGAAGCAAGATTATAAAAGAATATAAATCCATTATAAAAATACAAACTTTCTAGCAAATAATCAGCAAGAAGGGCAATAAAATAGCTTTTAGTAGTTTGTTTGTCGATGTATTCCTGGTAAAGATTAGCAATAAATTCACAACGATCTTTAAGAATTTTATCGGTACGCCAAAAGTCATAAACTTGACTTCTCTGATCCGATGGAATGATAGTCTCAATTAAGTATTGGTAACTTTGATTGTGCATAGCCTCTTGAGAGATTTGTTCTGCCATACAAAGGCTAATCTCTGGGGCTGTGACGCAAGATTTTAGGTGGGGGATGTTACAGGTCTGGACAGAATCAAGAAAAGTTAAATAAGACAAAATACCATCATAAGCACGTCTTTCGTCAAGGGTTAAGTTATTGTAGTTAGTCACATCTTGAGTGACATCTATTTTTTGCGGGATCCAGAAGTTTTCACGCATTTGTTGGTATAAACCTACCGCCCAACTATAACGAACGTCGTTTAATTGCATTAAGTTGGTAGTGTTACCAAACCAGATAGATCGGGTTTCAGTTGTATCATTTCCTGATGGATTAAAGATCGGAGAAACAGGCATTTTGCCGTTAAGATTTGCTGATGTCATAGCCTTGATTAAGTAGATTATTTTGATACTGGTTTTGTTTTTAAAGGTTCCCATTCTCTACATTGTACACAGGAAATAGAAGGATTTACACTACATTTTAGATTGAAATTTTTGTGAGTTTCAGGATTATAATATTTACAAGAACTAATTCGATTGCGTTCAGCTACTGAATAGTATTTGAATTGTTTAATTGTATAAATTAAATTAGTCTTAAATCTAAAAAACACTCTACACAAAACAACAGTGAAAATTAAAGCAATATAAAGTAAAAATATACTTAATGCAATAGTTGCTAAAAAGTTAATAATTATTAACACAATATTCATAATGATTATTTTCGAGTATTGATAAAATTTTTAAGACCTTCAATGAATCCAAGAGAAAAACTGATTGTATAAAACATAATAAAAAAAACAATTAGTACAAGTATTGTAAATATTACAATAGCCGCAATAGATAGAATGACAGTAGAAATAATATTCATGGTTAATTAGCGCAACTAGAGCAGTTATCTTTAAAGTTATCTTTTTGAACAGTTCGTACATAATAAACCGCTTTACAGCCTGATTCCCACGCTAAGATTAAAGTCTCATAAATTTCTTTAGCTGTTAATGCGCGGTTTGGTTCATCAGGAAAATAAACACCTTGATTAAGGTTAAACAGTAATTCCATAGAAATCCCTGTATCAATCCATTTTTGCATTTCGGCAATTGCTTGAACGACAATCTTTTGGTCAAGATTTTGATTTTCTTGATAATACCAAAAAGATTCTTTAATAAAAGGAGGGCAATTAGGGATCGCACCTTTTGAGTTCTTTTCTGTAAATACCCGCTTAAAAACAGGTAAAACACTGGCAGTACAACCCTGAATTAAAGATGATGTGGTATTGGGGGCTATAGCAGTAATATGAGAGTTTCTAATGCCGTAGCGTTGCACATTAGCGGCTAATCGATGCCAATGATAATAAGTACCTCCATCACAGAGGAACTTAAACCATTCTAACGGTTTAGCTCCTAGTAATTTACCTTGACTCCATTCACTACCAGAAAAAGCTTGATAAGCACCGCGTTCTTTAGCCAATCTCATCGAAGCGTGAGTACAATAATAGCTAATTCTTTCAAATAAATCACTGATAGATTTGTCTTTATGAGATACTTTATAAGATAATTTTCGTTTAGCTAACCAGTCAGCTAAACCCATAACCCCAACTCCAATAGTCCGATAACGGTCATTGTGTTCTTTGGCTTCACCAATTGGGGGACAAGTGAGGTCAATAGTATTATCGAGCATCCTGACAGCAAGGTAACACATTTCCGCTAAATTAGCACCAGTTTCAATATTGGCAAGATTAAGACTAACTAAATTACAGCAATGGGCGGTTTTACCTGGCGTGACATTTGAAAAACTCTCACAGCATAAATTAACACCGGGGATATAGCCATCGTGTTTATTAGGATTATCTCGGTTAATGGTATCTTTAAAGGCAAGATAGGGCATACCCGTCTCAATTTGAGAGCGCATAACATCCTTGAATAACTCCCTAGCGTTAACTTTTTTGTAGAGAGTTATTTTTATCCCTAGACTATCTTCGATTAATTTGTAGGCAGTTTCAAACTTATCTCCCCATAATTCTGCTAATTCTATACCTAATTCCGTCCGAACTTGATAGGGATCGACTAATGTCCACTCGGCTTTATCTACTACCCGACGCATAAATTCATCGGGAATAACCAATTGAGGGAAAACATCATAGGCTTTTCTTCTTTGATCACCATTTTCTGTCTGCATTTCCAGAAATTCTGGCACGTCTAAATGCCAGATGTCAACCCCAACAGTGACAGCCCCAGCGCGTCTCCCCCCTTGATTTACTGCGATAGCTGTATCGTTGAGTAATTTAATCCACGGAATAATCCCACCAGAAGCGTTAGCTTTTCCCATAACCGAGCTACCAGTGGCACGGATTCTACTTACATTCACCCCGACACCACCGCCATTTTTAGAGATACGAGCAGTATTAGTAATCTCGCTAAAAATACTCTCTAGATTGTCTTGCGTTGCCACGATAAAGCAGCTACTCAAAGAACCGTTAGGGGTTCTTAAATTACCTAAAATTGGGGTAGCAAGAGAGATTTTTCTTTGAGCTATAGCTAAATAAATTTGAAGCGCAATTCTTAATCTATTTTCTGATTTTTCTTCTACACTGGCAAGCAATAAAGCGCAAGTCAAAAAAGCCTCTTGAGGTAATTCACAATCAAGTAAGTACCTTTCTGATAACATGATCGCACCAGCGTAGTCAAAATCTTTATCGTATTCTGGGTATATCCACTCTCCTGCAATCTCTAGGTCTTTTTCATCATAAATTTCAGTAATTTTTGAATCATAAACACCTCTCTCCACTTGCCATTGGACATATTTAGCGTAGTCAGTCCCTTCAAACCTTTTAAAAACTGTACGGGATAAATACCCACCAAATTCTCTTTTGATTCTAGTATCTTTCCACAGTCCCCAGATATGAAGTCTTCCAGCTACATACTTCCAGTCGGTTTCCTCTACACAGAACAATTGTGTAGCTACATTGATTAAATTTTCTTGAATTTCCCTAGTGGTAATCCCATCTCGTAATCGAGAAGTTAATCCTGATTCTAATGCAAGAGGATTGACTTCTAACCCTTCACACGCCCATTCTACTACTCGCCGAATTTTGGTGATGTCTAAAGAACAAGTTTCACCACTTCTTTGAATTACGTTAATCATTTATTTACTCCTGGTTTTTATTTTTTTTAAAGAGGGTAAGACTTTTTTATGCCTTTTGTTGTATCTCCTACTCAAAATCTGGCCAGCATCCAGATTTCTCCCATTTTCCATCTGATCGAACTGTCCAATTTTCTGTTAAATTTGAACAAAGATTTGTTTTGGGATTATTGCCATTCTTTACACTTCCTTTCCATCTTTTAACAGTAGATAAACTAACTTCATAAAGCCTTGCAAATTCCTGATCGGTGAAAATTCTGCCAACAAAAACTATTTTAGGAATAGTATAGTTTCGATACCATTTAGTATTTTCGTAATCACCTAAAAACATTTATCTACTCCTGATTTTTGATTTTATTTGAAAGCTCTATAGGGTTTGGTAACGACATTTCTATTCTACCAAAAATTCCTTTGTATTCTGTCTTTTCCCATTTACCATCTTTTCTAATTGTCCAGTTGTGAGGTAAAGTTGAACAGAGTTTTGTGTTTGGTTGACGACAAGCTTTTATATCTTTTTTCCATCTGCGAATAGTAGTTAAGCTAACGTCGTAAATTTCGGCAATCTCTTTATCATTAAAAGTTTCACCAGCTTGGATTAAAGCAGGGGTAATATGTGATCGCTTAAAAGATTTTGTCAGCATTTTATCTATCTCCTTTAGTCATACCTTGATACCATTTATTGCTGTACTACTCTAACAACCCTAGCATTCCTTCAATATTAGGACGGTCGTTTTCTTCTGATTTTTCGTAAGCCGCTTTTATAGCTTTATCAATCCAATCATTAATTTGATCATGCCTAATTTCTTCATAATCGGTTTTATCATCAATTTCGTTTTCACTCTTAATTCCTATATTTGAATAAAGTAATAAGAAATTGTATAAATCAATTTCGTTGACCGATTATATTAACTTTTTAAGAACTTGTTTAGCGTCCATTGTTATTTCTCCTTTTTTGTACTAGCTTTTATCGCCACCACAATCTATGAACGATAGTAGTTATATCATCAGTCACAACTTTTACTATAGCCCCTTTCCATGAAGAGTTTTTATTTGGGTTATATTCTGTTCTTTCCCACATTTTGTTATCCTTAATCTTCCAAATTTTAGGCAAAGAATAACTGCAACAGAGGTTTGTATTTGGTTCCCATTCGTTTCCTATGTATTTTCGCCACTTACGGGCAGTAGTTAAATTAATTTCATAAAGGTTTGCAATTTCTCCATCGGTAAAAGTTTCGCCAGACTCAATTAAATTAGGGATAATGTATGACTTAGCAAAAAACCTTTGATCATCATTTAATACATTAAGGGTTACTAAATTTGTCGGCATTTTATCTGTCCTAAGTGTAACTTGTTTTGAAATAATTACATTTTCATTGGTTGCCAATTAATTGATATTTTTAGTTTATCATAAGTTCCAGCTTTTATAAAGCCACACTCTTCTAAATATTCTATTAAAGATTTAATTCGTTTTCTAGGAAAGCCTAAAATATCAGCTAATTGAGTAATATTAGTCATTGTAAATTTGCCGTTATTTTTTTCTTTGATTGACTTTGCAGTAGATATAATAGCTTGTCCTTTTATAGCCAAGTAAGCTTTTAAGTTGCCATGATATCGTTGACCTTTTGCTGTTTTTAAAGAGTTAATTATAGCAGTCTCATTGCCGTCAAAACACAAGTTGCAAGGATTAACATAGCAAGGGCATTTATACAGATAAGTACCGTCGGGAAAAGATTGTTCCTTTGGAATGATTTGTGTTGACATTTATTTATCCTGAGTGTAATTTGTTTTTTGTTGAGATGCTCGTTCAATTTCTCTAGCTAAATAGCCGATATGAAGGGATTGAATACTAGGGCAATCAGTAACTATTTGACGGATTAGCTTTAAAGGATTCTTGCCTTCCCATTTTCCCACAAATTCACCATTAGGGGTTAGCTGACCAACTGTGATATTGTTCCCATCCGTTTCTACTAAAAAGTTACCAGTAGGGTCACTGTAAGATTGAATCTCTTTATTAATAATTGATTGATATTGATTATTAATTAGCTGTTCTACGTTTTCCCAACAGTCATCGTAAATATGGGCTGATTGACTAATAGTAATCAGTGGACCCATTGTTAAATCGTAGTCGGACTGACTAGCAATTCCATCTCTGATATGATGCTGTAAAGCCCGCAATCCCATTGCGTTAGCTGGCCAAGCGGAAAACATATCATTACTCCTAAAGGTAGCTGTCAGTGACAATTCATTATCTACTACTCTTACCCAAATATGATTAAGGCAAGGTGAACCGCCGTGATTATGGTCTGAATCACCCTTTTTTCTTTCTCCTCGCACGATTGTATTATAATCGTTGTTACGCCAACTGTTATGTTCGGCAAGTATTTGATAGTTTCCACTTCCACTATCCCATAAAGACATAACGGCACTAGCTGAGTCAATTTCTTTGACTAATTTATTGATAACTGCTTTAATTTGATCTTGACCAAACCAAGAACGCAATCGTTGACCATAGGTATATTTAACCCCTTCTCGATAATCAGCATCATCAAGTATTTGTGGAATATAGTTCTTTAGATACTCTTTATCTAAAGGTAAGTAATTGGGTTCGGGAAAGTAAAAGTCTTCTGGTTCATCGGTAACTATCGCCATTAAGTCGATTAATTCTTGCCATTTACCATCATACCCAGTCGGTCTGATAGTGCCAGTGGTTTTGATTCTTTGCAGTATTTTTATCCAAGTTTCAGCAATAGTTTTACCTTCAATCCGATGACCATAGAGCGGACCAGGTTTTACCTCTGATGTGGGTTCATTGTAGGGAAAGACCATTGGTTCTGCCCACGGTTTCACTTTAGAGTATTGATTTAAGCTCTTTATCTCTACTATCCAATCAAGATTTGAGACTACATTAATTGAAGACCGTGATTGATTTAAAACTTCCAAAGGAATATCTATATCAATATACCCTTTTACCAAAGAGTCAATTATCCAGCACGGTTTCCCTACATCGTTTTTTCCTTTATAAACTCCATTTTCAAAGAAATCTTTTAGGCATTGAACACTACCAGAATTTTTGTCTTCACGGGTTGAATTTATTACAACAAGATAACGAACGTGGGGATTAGCTAACAAATTACGGACTAAAAAGTTAATTCCCCTTGATGCGCTATAAAGATTACCAATCACGGCATAATCAGAGGGATCAAGTTTTGAAGCTACCGACTTAGCGGGAGTCCATCCTGTACAGATAGCTATATGGCCTGTTCCGATGATTAATTGATTAGGTTTGTAGATTGCGTTAAACATTAGCCTTTCCTTTTTCTTTGAGATTTGGTTGTTTCCAAGTTTCTATTTCTTTGAGAAATGAATCGGACTTAGGTTTCCAGTTCTCTATTTTTTCTAGAAGCAAGTCCAGTTTTGCATTAATTTCTTCAAGAGTCATAATTGATTTTACCTCTACTTTGTTCAACAGATTCTATTTCTGTTAATGTTTTTTTGATTGATTCTTTTTCGTTGGTAAGCAATTCTCTTACTTCTTGAAAAAGAATTGATATTCTTTTGTCAATTTCTACAGTATTCATGGAGAATTTCTTTGTGCTAATTTTTACTATCTGGCATCAATCTAATAACCAATAACTGACATTGCGGCACTACTCTGTTTTTGGGAAAGGATTATCACCTAATCCCCACTGGTGTTTAAGAAGAGCGTTGTACATATTTTCCCTGACTATCATTTGTTCATAAAGCTTGATCAGAAAATCCTGCGCTTGTTCGTGACTCATTTCTTGTACCTGAATACGAAAAGAACGAATACTAAACTGCTGTTCTAATGAAAGTTTGGTAGGTTGAGACATAATTGCTCCTAAGTTAAAATTCAGACTCTTCCTTCTGGGGTTCATATCTATTATCAAAGTCTTCCAATGTTTGTTTTAAGCAATGATAAAAGCCGTTAAATTCGTCAAAGGGTTCCCAATCTTCTTTGTGCTTTTCCAGAAGCTTTCTTGCTAACTCTGGTTCGATGGGAACGTAAATGTAATCTTCTAGTGATTTATCTTGCATAGCATCTCTTTTTAGATAATTATCTGCTTTTGATCGCCGCCTTTCTGGAGTATTAACTGACTATCTTCTTTGGCATATAAAGCCATAAGTTTTAATCCTTTGCAAATGACTTCAGACTCTGTTAAGCCTAGCTGTTTGGCTATTTCTTCAAGGTGTTCTGAGTCTTTTTTACATAAGTTGATTTCCCATTTGTGAATACCCATGATTTAATTTTTTCCTAAATAAAACCAGTAAAACCATAGAATCACTATCGCAATATTTAACATAAAAAATGTTAAATACATCAACAATTGTTTTGACATATTTTTTGTTTCTATAAATTTACCATAACTAAACTATACGGCTTCTTACTTGAATTGTCAAGATAATTTTGATACACTAAGATTAGATAAATTTATATTAGTACAAATGTTCGACACTGCTATTGGAGTTGCTGGGAAATTTTTAGAAAATCCCATAATTAAGGCTAATGCCTCCCTATCTTTTTCCGTGGCTACAGGTTCGACTGTAACTACGGATAGCGTAGGTAATCCGATTATAAGCCCTACAGCGATGGAATCCGTAGTAATTGCCTGTTGGTTACATCAAACAAAACCTTCTGTGGCAGAAGTGCAAGAGGGTAGCTATCTCGATTGTGAATACTTTGAAGGAAGATTGGTAAAGCCTAGAGACTACCCTTTTCCAATTAGAACTACAGGGGAACTGCAAGTAACAATTAATGGCAGAATCGGTCTTGTTAGGCAGTTAAATGTATTTGAATCGCCGACAAGTCAACAGTTAGGAATTGCCGCAAAATTAGGACGTAGGATTAAACTTTATGCAAGGTTTGAGCAAGGTAGTTAACTTTCAGAACCTTTTAGATAACCGAGGTATCCAGAGACAATTGCTGTAATAACATTGCCGTAAGTATCGCTAGTTTCAGGAGTAAAGAAAGAATGAATCAAGCAGGCAAAGACAATTAAAACACAGACAATAGATGGGTCTAATTTAAGGTGTGGCATTATCGTTATCATCATCCTCTATAAAAATTTTCTTTATAATCGGTTTATCACTAATTGTTAACTTTAATTCGTCTTTATGCCATTTTGTAAAGATTGGATCGTATCCATAAATATATTTTAAGCTGTCCCCGACAATAATCCCTGCTTTTTTTAAACCATCATTGACGTATTTTGCACTACCACAAATATTATCAGGGTCACGTCCAAAATTTTTAATTCGCCATTCGTAAAGTAGCCATACTTTATCAGGAAACCGTGGAATTTCTTGTTCTATGATAAGTTTTTGTATGTCAAAATCCCATTGTTTTTTAGTAGTCGCACTTTTAAATTTGTTTGCACGAGCCAACCTTATCTGTTCATTGAGAGTCGGGGGAAGTGGACAGATGAAAACGGCTTTCATAAGCTTATTGGGCGATACTTCTTAAATACCATTAACAAATCGTCGGGAATTGTACCAAGCTGACCAGTTCCATAGTTAATTTTTGCCTCTTCAAAAGGTAATTCTACAGACGAAACACCTTTAAAAGAACCTGTATTACACACCCAATCTAAAATACGACCAAAAGCCGCTTTTATTTCTCTTGTTTGTCGGTTATCTTGAGAGAAGTCAATACCGCTAGAATATTCCACGTCAGCCTCGGAAAACTCAGGATATGGCTCACGATTATAGCCATGATAACCCCAATATCCCCACGATCTACTGATTGCAGTAGATAAATGGATCTGACCATCAATATCGATTATATAATCGTTAGAACCTAGAGTTTGCCAACTGTCAGGAGCGATAGCCCGATTAAATCCGTCGGTAATATTGCCTAATCTAGCTTTAATTATCGGAGCGGGGTTGCTGACAAGTGGAGTATTTATACTGACATAAGTTAATCTAAAATTTTGGAATTTTAGATTAACTCTTAGCTTTTCCCGGTGACGGGTAATCTCTAAAGGTCGATCCGCTCCTCTATCGCCTTCGATAATTGATTGGACAAAGTAAATCGCACCAGTGACGGCATCTTCTGGTAAAGATACCGATGGTGCGAATAGTAGGAGGTCATCAAGGCTAAAAATCATTAGTTTGATTTACTCAATAGAGGGCATGAGTTGTCATGAACCGGACAAAATGGACGATGATCGAGATCAGTTCTGAGTTGACCTTTACACCGGTTACAGACTGGATAGCCCAATGCTTTTAGATTGTTATAAGTGACTTCATTGGTTCCATTTGTTGGGGGAATGTTTTTAACAGTTGGAGTTTCTTCGATGGTGGGTTCTTTGCTTGCCATAATTGTTAGAAAGATAGGGTTTATACGGCCACGTCTAGGGTTCTTAATTCAGCTACTCGCAACTGTTGAGAAGCTTCACCAGTACCTACGGGGTCAACGTCTAAGGTTTTATATCCGAGCCACGCTAACCAAGTTGCGCGAATCCGACGATCAAATTGAGTGACATTATCAAAAGTGATTTGAAACGGCATCCCTACTCCAACACCTAACGCACCGGCTCCAATTAAATAACCAGTACGGGTAGTTTTAGCACCTAAAGAACCGCCTAATGTTTCGCTTTGAACACCGGGTTGGCCAGCCGCTCCGACACCGACGCTATTGCCAGTTTCAAAGATATGGAATTTTTCGACTAATCCTAAATACGAGCTAACCCTTCCAGTATCCCCAGGGGGAATATAAGACGGATTGAGGATATTTAGTAAAGCGTCAAGATCACGAGTCGTATTTGCTTGCCAATCGTCATCGTAACTCTCTTTTAATTGCAGAATTTGAGTCGAATTTAGGAATAACAGATACGTCTGGTCAGGATACATTTGGAACCTGTTATCGTGGGCATATTGGTACAATCGCCGCAAGAATCCTTTGGTAAAAGTTCCATCATCTCCTGTTGCTGATAGTCCAGTGGGGGAGGTAACAAGACTGCCTTTTTTGTTATATAAATGCAGTGACGTGCTATCAAGCATAGTTTTGATCATGGTATTATCAAAACTTGCATAGTCGTAATACAGCGTATTCTGCATCCAATCAAGCATTCCCATCGCACTAAAATATTCAGTGAAAGTTGGGATAGAAACAGGTCGGATTGCAGTAGAAGCTCCTACTTTACCGCGTCCATATTCAAAGATTTCTGCCGATACGCTAGACGCACTATTATTATCTGATTCAGAAGTCAGATCAGCATACTCACCCTTTCCTGATAGTTGATAGTCGCTTACCGACGGGGAACTGGTTAAATAATTCAGTCTAGGAATACGAATAACAGTTCCATTACGAGCCGTAAAGTCTAAGGCATAATTAGGAATCTGCCAAAATGCAAACCCAGGGATTTGGGTTGTACGGAGAATTGCTGACAAAGTGTCAAGAAAAAACGGGGGCAGATCCGCCGCAGTCGTTGGGCTATTTTTTGAAACTTGACCGCCCATTACAGGGGCCGAACGAGTCCCTCTAAACCAGCCTTGTTTGCGTCCCCAATCATCTAAAGAGTTGACAATCTGTTGTCGGTTATTTTTGACATGGCGATCTAATCGTACTTTATCGTACAGGTTTACTGTTTGATTACCGCCCATTACAGGAGCCGAATAGATTACACCAGAATTTTTCTGAATGTCCTCGATTAGCTCAAAGGTTTCGTCAAGCGCACCTGTAATTTTATCGGCATCATGGGCGACGGTTTTATTGAAGTTAGGCAACTGCATTTTTTCTGGTGTTTGGCTACCGTGAAGCTTTCCTAAGTCAGTAAAGTTGTTAATCGTCTTTTCCGACTCAGTGACTTTAGTTTCTAGTTGAGCGATTTTCTTGTGGGATTCTTGGATAGCTTCCGTGGCAGAATTGAGAGAAGCTTCTAGGGTAGCTTTCGTAGCCTCGAATTGTTGCTTTTGGGCTTCTAATGCCGATTGTTTTTCCAATTCCATCGCTTGCTTTACCGATTCAACGGTTGCCGTCACGGTATTTTGTACAAGCTCTTGAAGCATTTTGGGGTCAAAAGCTGGCGCGGGAGCAGTAGCGGTAACAGGAGTAGGTTCGGGGTCAGAATTTTTAACTGGTACACCACCACCATCAGAAGACTTTAAATCACCTCGAAAAGCCGCTTTTTTAGTCAAGGTAAAGACTTCCTCTTGAGAAGGAGCATCACTTCCTTCTGCTGAATCTTTAATAACTACGGGAGTAACCCGCTTAATTTCTTTTAGGGTACTTTTCATTACTGATTACTGATCACTAACTATTAAATACAATTGTAGTACAGAACTTTCTGTTTTAGTTAAAAACAAAAGTATTAAGACGGGAATCTACTAATCTCGCCTGACGACAATTGCCACTGGTAACGAAACTGCATTCGATGGAGTCCATCTTTCCGGATCGGCGATAGTAAGGGGTTAGGATTTCTTCATCTACTAATCCAGCCATATAAGGGGGATAGTGAGGGCATTTAGGATCGCTGTAGGGAATATCACAGATAGGGCAAATCGACTCACCATAGAAAAACCCGCCCATTGAAACATCGGCTTTCCGTCCATAGGAAATCTCAGAAATAATCGGGTGAGTCGCTTCTACAAAACCAAAAACCAAGACTTGATGATAACCGTCTTTTTGAATTATTCGATAATCTTCGCTTGGATTAGGGGATTTTTCGAGGATTCTTGCTATCCCCTCTTTACTTACGCGGGGCAAAGAATAAATTAAGGAATCATAAATCATGCCAAAAGTTTTGGTCTGATCGTCCCATTCATGATCGATCATCAAAGCGCATCCGGGATAACTAGCCACCATAGTTTCTAGGGCATTTTTATCCCAGACTTGCAAAGAACTGTGAATTAAGTTATTTGAGGCAATTAAAGCGAATCGCATTAACTCCGATGGTTCCCACGGATCGAGTCCGTAAGGTTTAAATTGGTTGATTAATTGCATCTCGTCATCGGTGGGGTGACGAGTCTCTAGTAATTGCTCTAATTCAGCGCGGGTTAATTTTAGTTCCATAGCGATAAAAAATACTTATACAAACAATTCTATCTAAAGACTTGACGTTTATAGTTGGTTGATGTATATTAATAGAGTGTGTACAGTCTCCATCCAAACCTATAAATAACCAATTTCAATATAAAATTTTCGTCTCTGAAGGAAGTGTAAAGTATCTAGCGTGGAAGTGGCCTCCACGCTTTTTTATTTTGTCCATCCAAAATTTAACGAGAGCATATTCTGGCTAGGGCGTGTCCTGGAATTAGAAAAAACAAAATAACAACCACAATTAGCCCGACAAGTGCATTTTTCAGTCGGTCGGGGGAGTGTTCCAATTGGCTGCCAACCGGCACTCTCATAAAAAAGACACTCTTGGCAAGATTCTCTTTTGGTAATTATTCTCTTTTCCCACTTGTTGATTAGAGCGTGACCTCTCCTATTCCCCTCTTCAAAAGCTTCCCTAGACTTAGCAACATACATCTTAGAGCGGTTTATTATTTGGGCTTCTGATTGAGTACCCAAAATAATATCGCGGGAAAATTTTCTTAATCGTGCGTATTGCGTCCTAAGCATCTGACCGATTCTACCGTAGTCAGAAGCGTTCATATCGGGTTTACCAATCCGATAAAGTTGAATAGTTAGGTCTTTAATCTCAAAAGACATCTTTTCTTCCCACTCGCTGACAGTTATTTTTTTCTGCAAAAGGTCACGGGTAAGTTTATCTGTTTTTTGGATACGGGCATTAATAGTTTGTTGGGAGATTTGTCTAACTTTTTCGGTAGAGACAAATCTACCTGTTCTATTATCTCGATAGCGTCGAGTTGCAGGATTAAAGGAAAAATCATTCATAATTTATTTCTGGTTCTAATAGATTCTTAAATTCATCATCCGGAGGTTTCTTTTTCCAGTCGTCAATAGCTTTTTGAATGTCATCGGCTGTTACTTCGGCTCTTTCTAGTAATCGAGCAACTGGTTGTAGGTTTTTATCTTCTGGGTTGAATTTATCTGTCATGGTTATTTGTCTCCCAGTCCGTCATAAACTAATTCTTGGGTGTTTTCTGATTTATTAAGTTTAGCCTTTAGATCACGGTTTTTAACTTCTAACATTTTCACCTTTAACTTTAATTTTTCATGATCAAACATCAGGTTGTCGTAAGAATCGATTAATTCAGCGTATTCGGCTCTCAAATCTTCGATGATAGCGTCAAAATTGTTGTTATTCATGATTCTTTTATTTTTAATTTTAACATATTGTCGTTAACTATAATTTCTTCTGTCATGGTTAGAATAAGGCTAATTGTAATGGAAAATTATCTAGTGGTTCTTCTGGTTCCTCTATCGGTTCATCTGGAATATGTTCTATGGGTTGGTCTAATCTGTTACAAGCTATTCGATAATATTCTAGTTCTTTCTCGATACAGATATAATTTCTACCCAATTCTTTGCAAGCTAAGGCAGTAGTACCAGAACCACAAAAAGGGTCGAGGACTGTCCCACCGGGAGGAGTTAACATCTCTACTAACCGTTTCATTACTTCTATTGGCTTTTCTGTGGGATGATTGTAGATACCCTTTCCTGCTCGTCCTGGCTGCCGATAAGGCGGCAAAAAAGACCATACATTTGTAAAATTAACATCTCTAACCGCATATTCGCCTCTGTTATATTCCATCTTTTTAAATTTTCTTGTTACGTTAAACCTTAACCTTTGAGTATCGCCAAATTCTGTTGGTTCTCCAAATGAACCAGTTTCTATTTTTTTAATTAGTGCAGCAAAGTATCTTTTATAAGATTCTATGCTATGTGTATCAAACATGATACCTGGTATTTTAACATCTGAATAACGACCAGTCACTTTATTCGCTTTGTGATGCTTACTTGTTCTATATAGTATTATCGACTCATGGCTTTTAGAAAGATTGCTAGGATGAGTTGAGACAGTAACTCTTTTTACCCATGAGATATGTTCGTAATAATGCAGCTTCTCATTATTAGCCAAATTAATCCAATTAACCATCGTTGGCATTTGTCCAAAAAAGCAATAAAAGCCATTAGTAACTCGTTTTACTTCTCTGGTAAATAATGGAATATCAATTGCAGAATCCCATTCAGCCAATCCAATGCCATAAGGCGGATCAGTTATCACAGCATCTATTGAACCATCAGGAATATCTTTTAAAACATCAAAACAATCGCCGTGAATAATTTGATTAATCATTTTGATTTATATTTAATTTTTTAACAGGTTGTTTATTGGTTTCTTCATCAGTTAAATCAGAACCAGTATCCTCAACTTCGCCCCCTGACATACCATCGATAGACTCACTCCATTCTGGCCACAATATCCGATATTTATTCCTAGCATTTTCAGCATAAAAGTCTAAACCTTTTCTAAGAATAATTTCCGTATCGATGACCTGCTTAATCGCACCGCTAAGAAGCTGACACCATCCGTATCTCATCCTAGAATACCGACGGTCAGGCGAGCGGGATAACTCTTTAGTTCCCCCTTTTGACTCTAACCCCGGAAAGAAATAGGTAGGGAATCCGGGGATAATTAGCTTATACCGGCATTGTAAAAGAGTTTCAATTAACCCTGTTAAATCAGAGTTAAAATTAGCCATTTTGCGAATATCTTGACCGGGAAACTTGAGAACATGATCGGTTATAATACCACTTTTCCTACGGATTCCTAAGTCTCGTTCGTAACTCTCAGACTGTTCTTTAGATACCCCCGGCATGATATGAAGGGTCGGGGAAACTCCCAAGTCATTAGATGCCCTAATTAAATTATCAAAAGCTTGTTTAACATCAGCCCACGCATCTAAGGACGCTAACCAAAGAGAGCGACCATAAAGGAAATCAGGTTCATGGCGAATATGACAGATTTTATAGGGTTCAAAAAAATAATCAGGGTCAGAATCTGAAACGTATTTTCTTTGCTCAAAACCAATTAATTCCCCTTGATCAGTTTCTTTTCTAAAGATCTCAAAGGTAGGTAGATAAAGAGTCTTTGTTACACAAAAGTCTTTGGATTTGTTAGCAGATAAACCCTCTCTTTCAATACCTAACTCTAGGAAACATTCCCCTTTTCCTAATGCCCATCTTAAAGCTTTTTTAAGCCTATCCCCACCAATCACATAGGTTGAAAAATTTTGTTTTCTTAATCTAATATCCTCAGCAATAGCAAACACTTCTGGGTTAATAGGAGTGTCTTCATCGTCTAGGGTTTTGGCTACCATCCATCCTTGATCATCCCCATCATCAGAAGCAAAGGTATCAGAAGCGGCCATATCTAAGGCGTGAATGACCTCATAACACCACTGATTAAGTTCGATTAATTCTCTCGATATTCTCGGATCACGGATAGGATTTTCCGTAATCTCCAAATCATACCGACGCGATACCGACACGATCCCTGGTGAGGAGAGGGAACGCTGAGAACCTCTTAATGTTTGGTCATCCTTTTTCTTCTTTTTTGCCATTGGAACTGCCGTGTACTACTTCTATGATATAAGAAAAAAAGACCATTTTGTTAATGGTCTTTTTTAAATCACCCAAGGAGAAATCTAAATATTAAAAAATCTATCGAATGTTCCGTCGCTCCGCAAAACCCTTCTTTCGTCAATATCATCACTGGAAAAAAATAAATCGGTAATTATTGCTTGCATTAAGACATTAGCTGCTTTATTGGATATTGTAATTCCCACTCTTGAGGTCGCATCCACTACATAATTATCCCCTACGGGACAATGAGTAATTGTAACAATCTTGTAACAGTCGATAAACTCTGGATAACTATCTACGGTTTCTAAAATCAACGGACGAAATTCTCTTGTATTCATGATAACCTCTTAACCTAACTAAATATTACAGATTACTTTTTGAATTGTCAAGATTTTAGATAAATCTTAAAGCCCTCTCGTAATACCGTTTTCTTTCAGCTAGTCCATTTGTACCACCGTTGACGCGGCGGGTAACTTGTTCAACGGTTGCCCCACGGTCGCATAATTCATTCATTTTGTTATTTTGCCACCAAAACCCAGAAGGTAAAAACAAATATCTTTCGCTGACATATCGCCACCCTTCCATAACACGCTGATCGCCTATGTAGTTAGCAAATGCCTGATAATTAGCTCTGCCAGTCATTTGCAAGGCATCTACACCTCTAAACTTTCTCCCATCACCAGGACGGGTATTTCCTAAGTCTCTACGCTCTTCATAATTTGAGCCGTCATGAATTTCTACCATAAACCTTAAGCCTGCTGATTCATGGGCTATTTGACTTAAAAAGTGCCTTACTCTTGGTAGCGTGATAATATCAAATCTCTTAAGGCATTCATCTAATTTTTGGAACTGAAAATCAGTAATTTTATCGTTAAGCCTATCAAACACAGCCTCAACTTGATCCTTGCGAACCACAGTAGGATTAAGGTCGTCAAAGTGACTAACAAATGCGTACCAGTTAAATCTACCCTCAATCGGTGGTTTTATTTCTATTAAATAGTGATTTTTTTCTCTTCTAATGATTTGATTATAAATTACCTTTTGACCAGATTTAATTGGAACTGATCTAAAGTCTTGGGGAAGACTTTCAGAACTAGAGTCGATTAGGTGAGACTTTAAGATAGTGTTGCGATTTGCTGTTAGGGATTTCATAGTAGTTTAGCTAGTAAAGTTGACAATTCTATTAAGGTTTATGTTCAAGTATTCCAATTCGTCTGTCAAATTCTTCCTGTTTCCTGCGAATTGTTTCTATTTGATCAAAAATAGATGAGAAAGTTTCTTGTTTGGCTTTAATTAGGCTCATCTCTTTGTCGAGTTGAGATGTTAATGTGGTCAGTTTTTCTATTCCTGTTGATAGTTTTTCGACCATTTTCTCTAGTTTCTGTTCAAAAGATTCCATCTTCCTTGATATCTTCTCAAGGGTTTCGTGATCAAGTTCTTTAGCCTGTGATCTGGTATTTTTTGAAAGCACACTAAGTAATGCTATTGCAATAGCCAAAACAGTGCCGATGTCATTAAGACTTATTTTTAGACCATAATTCCCAGCATAAGGGGGATGGCTTTGGTTGTTAGCAACAGAAATATAATACATAGTAAAAGGGGATGTATTTGGTTGGTAACAGAAATATAATACATAGTAAAAGGGGAGTATAAAACCATTCTAGTCTTTTTTCTTTACTAGATAAAATATTTAAAAAAAGTTAACCTTGTCTTGGAGGTGCAAGATAAAAATCATTACCTTTCATAAAGTTTCCAAAGCTAGGGATACCTCCAAAGTTTTGAACGTTATCCCAATCGTTTCTACAGGCATTATAGGTACGCTCACAACCAGCAGTTAAAATTACCTTGTCATGGGCGGCGATAGAGTCAGCCGCACCAGTAAATAACTCAATTCTAGTCCTTTGACCAGATTGCTGAATAGTTTGGTAGATTGCATAAGTAGCTGATTTATTTTTCCCATCGATAAAGGTACACTTCCCCCATCTAAGGTTAGCAAAATTATCGCCGTAAACGTCAAAAACACGACGATCACCGACGCTGGCAACGTAAGTGGTATAAGTTGGGGGGATTTTTCGACAACCAGTTCCATCGCCGTTATCTTGCCCAAAAAACCATCGACAAGATGGGGATGTTTTTTCGTCTCTAGACTGTCTAAGCTTAATGCTCCCTTCTGTGAGATTTTCGAGAGTATAAGCCTCCTCGCTTTTTGATGTAATTTCTCCTATATATCCGACCTGTACCTGTTCGTCAGGAAGACTAAGAAGTGAGTTAGGAAGATTACGCCAATTGACTACGGCTGTGATAATTTTTGCCTCTTGAAATCGGTCTGAGAAGATTAAATTTTCTGTAATATTGTCGCTAAAAGCTCCCCGCATTTCTTCATTATCTGCCTCAATTCCTAGCTTTCTTTCTAGGGCTGTGGGGTCAAGGGCATGATGTGATTTAAATACTATCCCATCGATTATTAAATCACGGGAAAAGTTGGTATATCCTAATTTTTGCCCGTCCGTAAGTTCAATTAAAATACATCGACAAAGGGTTAGAACGGGACTTGAGAGATTACCATTTGTCCCATTGTCTATTACTATTCCCTCGCTAAATCTTCTAATCTGTAATTCTCCAAGAGAATAAATTTTTAGAGATGTTTGGTTCTGATAGCTTAAACTTTGAGAGTTAAACCTAGATACAATTGATGAATTGTTAACTAAATCTGGGTAGCGAAAGGTAGCACCCGAACCTTTAGCACACAGCCATAAACAAATTAAATATTCAATATCTTTTTGATCAAGGGTCTTTCTTTGTTGTAAAGAGTTTATATCAGCAGGCGCATTTCTCCTAGAGTATCTTTTTCTTTCTCCAGAAGATAAAGTGATTATATTGGTTTCAAATTGAGGGCTAATAGTAGATTGCTTGGTTAGATTAAGTGCAAAATCGTGGTTAATTGTAGCGTTAAAAATATCAGGCGGGATAATATCTGGTTCAATTCTTGATTCACGCAAAATAAGGTTTGGGACTGAAAAAAGACCGTTAATATTGGTCGGATTTCCGTTGACAGTTTTAACAATTGGTTGATAATCTAACTTATCCTCTTCAAAGTGGCAAAGGGTTTTAAATGTTCCTTCCCAAGTTAGTGTTCCAGGGTTAGGAGGTGTTTCAAACACTACTCTATCGGGAGTCACGCAATAACCAGATAGTAATGTATTACCTTGATAGATTTTAGGGTTAAAAGGGTATTCATGAAGAGCAAATTTATATCTCTGGTTAAAATATCGAGTGGTCGTAATATCTGGTACTGGTAAATTTGGTTGCCCTCCCCATGTGTGTACCCACCACGCTTCATAGATATGCCTTCTGCCATTATCACCTATTGGAGTGAGTAAAGTGTGTCTAATCCAATCGTATTGTCCATTGCCAGATTTAATACCAACGACAATAGCATAATGGCTTATAGGTAATAAAAATATTGGATTAGGAGCGTTAAAAACAATATTATTAGTACCTGATGGAATATTGCTGGGAATAATAAAATCTGTTACTTTGTCCCAATGATAGTTATTATAACTTACCTCGTTATTTCCAAAAGGGAAAGATCCCCTGTACAAACTAACTACTAATTCAGAAGAAGGAACAACTTGAGTTAACCTAAGAGTAATTGAACCAAGCCAATATCCATCAACCTTTCTTAGACTAGGATTCTCGAAATTATCTGTAGGAACTTCAAAATAAGCCGCTCTCCATCGATCAACTGTTATATCGTCATAACCACTAGATTCGCTGATTGGACGTACAGTATCAACAAATGTCCTTGAGTTATAAGGTGGTTCGGGATAGAGGATTGGTCGATAATATTCATTTCCCCCGCAAGAATATTTTTTAGTTAATAGAAACTCTGTTCTTATTCCGTCAGCACTGGGATAAAGAACACCTTGAGTTGATACGCCGTTCTCAAGTATTTTAGGATTTTTTGTAGCTTCAAAATCGGATAAGTCTCGATAGAGGAGACCTCCTTTTGCCCCTTTAACGGCTTCATGAAAGTCTAAGAGATTGTTTAGATCATCAGATTTTAAAGCAGTACGGGAAAGATTAAAAATACGAATGGGGTCAGCCCATTCTATAATTCTTTGTTCTGCTGTCCCAGTGTTGTCATATTCAAAGTTAGAAAATTGAATTTCTGTCTGATAGTCTCGATCAGGAACTATCGGGAAATTAGGAGTATTTAAAGGGTAAGGGCTTAATGGAAAATAAATAGGATTAATAATAGGAGCGACTTCTATAATTTCAACATTGTAAGCTAATTTTGTAGATTCAGGAGGAGAACTTAATGGAGAATAACTAGGGCAAGTTCTTTTTAAATTTACTCCACTAGGAAAAACAAACTCTCCATTAAATACAAACTTACTGGTTACGGTGTCTCTAATATACTGAGATTCTGCTATTGGATAAATATCGACTTGTTGTCCATATTTAGTCTCAATCTTCCATATCTGATCAAATTGGTTTATCCCCCCAGTGATTGTTAAAAAGGGATTTTTATCCCAAGAAATGGGGGTGACGGTTCTCCAAAATATAGGATTATCTTGAGTCCCATCTAAGCTTTTTTCTCTAGCGGTTCCAAAAACGTGATAATAAATATTGTGCTGGTTCATAGATTTAGGGTAATTCTATAATGAAAATGTGATACTTAGAAAATTTAAATATCAATAACTTTGTCCGTTGATGCTAAATTGAAAAGGACCAGACCCAGAAAAAACACCCCAAATATTTGAAGCCCCTTGATCATTGCTAAAAATAGCCTGATCACCGATCAACCAACCAGTCAACCCTGTTTCTACAGTAGAATCAGTCTTAGCCCAAAAATATCTTCCACTACCAATTGAAACCCCAGCAACTAACCAGTAAGTAGTATTAGCGGTTAATAGTTGCGGACTGGTAAGCGTAAACTCGTAATTGTTAGTGCCACCAATAGAAGGAACATTGAAATTCATTATCTCAGTGTTTGGGCTTCCACTGCCACTATAGAGTTTAACAAACAAAGAACCCGAAGTGAATTGACCAAACCGAAGAGTGACCGAGCTAATAACATGAACATTACTGGCATTGCCAGTTTGAAAACTTGAACTCACCCATTGATCGTTTTTTACCTCGAATCCCGCACTAGCTGGAGTTATTGGGGGTCGGTTGCTAACAAGATTTATTACCTGATTAGGGATTGGCATCGGATCAATAGTCAATGGCAACATTAGGGATTCTCCGTGTAATCTATCCGAAAACTGATATTAATTAGTCCTGTGATCGAACTAAAGCTAATTCTTAATCTTCCGCCCGCACTAAGAATATTATTAGCAGTGGCTAATTGATCAGCTAATACCGTAGTGGTACAATTCAAACTATTGAGTCCCGATATATTAGTCGTATCATTTTGAATAGAAATTACGGCACTCCCACTACTCAGGGAGTTGATTAGTCCAGAAACTTTATTGATTGTTACTCCTACGGGAAAAGGAGGTAAAGTCAATGTTTTCGGAAAAGATGCTCCTTCAAGCCTTGGATCATTCGCAATAAGTGCAAAAATAGTAATCGGCCAAGAATCTTCGCTGCTTCCCCCGCCACCAGTTGGTAAATTCTTGATAGCAGAAGCATCTAATCGATCACCGCCAGTCAAGGTGGCGAGAGAATCTCTGATTTGAGAAGCTGATAAAACAGGTAAATTAGTTAGTTGACTTCCATCTACTGCGGGTAATTTAGCGGTATTGTCCAGTCGAATTAGATTGTTAGCTTCGACTCCAATGGGTATTTCAGTGATAGTTCCATTGCCATTGGTGGGCTTACCTAATGCAATATTCCCGCTATTTGTCTGTTGTAGCTTGGAATAAGTGACAGATTGATTGTCGATAGTCCAAGTCGTACCAGAGTTAGAAACAGTAATATCACCCTTATCACCATCTGTAACCCCAGTTCCCCCACCCCCAGTAGGTAAATTAGTTAGTTGGCTCCCGTCTATTGCCGGTAGTTTAGCGGCACTATCTAACCTGACAATACTATTGGCAGTCGTACCAGTTTCTACTGTCCAAGTTGTACCAGAGTTACTAACGGCTACATCACCTTTATCACCATCAGTAACACCAGTAATATTAAGATCATTAAGCTGTTTTTGAAGTTTACCAAAACCCTGTAAAACGTTGTCAGTAGTGGTTATTGCGCCACCAGTAGTTGTTGACAGTCCAGTTAATACAGTTGTTAAAACATTTGCGGACGGATTGATATTATTAATCTGATTTTGAATCTTACCTAACGAAATTAGCAGCGTATCAGTAGCAGTTATCGCACCTCCAGTAGATGTACTTAAAGCTGTCAATGGAGTTGATAAAACTTTTGAGAAGAACCCAAAAAACCCTTTAACTCCTGATTCTTTTCCATAGAAAGTATCGTTATTAGGATTCCCTGCGATTTCATCAGCTTTGGCTACTATTCCCGCAGCACTTCCCCCGTATTCAGCAACAAGCATATCCCCCGCGCCTGTTACTGTCTGCCAGTTTGTACCATTAAAAAATAAATTATCACCAGAAACAAGGGAGACTTTTATCCCTAGAAAAGGTAGCCAAAATCCCCAATCGCCATTAGGCTGCCCATTTAGCCCAATCAAAGGAAAGGCTATTTGATTAGTCTTTCCTTCCCATGCTCCGGTGGCTCCCGTGGGAACAATATAATAGCTATCTGGTGTTAATCCAGAAGTTGGGGGAGTTGTCACGATTCGACTAATTACTGGCACGGAAGCCACCGATGTTAATCGAATCAGTTCGTTTACAAGCTGTTCTTTATACTCCTGAGATGGGTTAAGCATAAAGCCGTTATTGCCTAATATTTTCCCAGTCATCTCCAAACTCCTCTATCATCTTGGCTTTTACCCAGTTATTATTTTCAATTTTACAAAGACTTTTCAAGTAAGTTTCATAACGATTTAAGTCTTCTTTATTATAGTCTTTTTTGAAAATTGCGTGAAGTCTCCACGACTTAGGCGGCATCCAGTCCTTGCTTAATTTAGGATTTTTGAATGTTTTGATCATCCATCCCCGGACACTGTCAATATGCTCACCTTTTTTATAAGCTTCTTTGAGAGCGTATTTATAGGCTAGGTATAATTCTCTATCTCTATCGTGAATTATGATTTCTAATCTTTCGTTGGCTATTTGTTTCTTTTCTTTTGTTGGAAATTCGTAACCACAGTGAGGGCAAATACGAGCGGAAGCATAAGTGATTTTACCGCAATTTTCGCACTCTTTAATCGGAGCCTGTCCTTTTTGAGTATCGGAAGATGTAGAAAGCTTGGGATAGTCCACATCTTCGATAAATCCGTGTTCCGTCACGTTCCCCGCTTGATCTAATACCAAACAGTCAATTTTATCTAGCCAGCTACAGAGTCTTTGACCCCGACCAGTCATTTGAATATAAAGAGTCCGGCTTTTAGTCGGTCTGGCATGGATAATACAAGAAATTGCAGGTAAGTTAAATCCGATCCCGCAAGTGTTAATATTTACAATTCCCCGCAATCTTAATTCAGCTACTTTTCTGAATATTTCTCTTCTTTCCTGTTCTGGTGTTTCAGCCGTGATAATAGCCGTGGGAACACCCCTTTTATTAAATTCTGTACAGAGGCTTTTTGCGTGTTCTACACCCGCAGCGAAGCAAACAAATTGTCTCCCTTGACCGAGCCTACGATACTCGGAAACCGTTGATTTTACCGCTTCTAGGCAACGAATTTCTAGCTGACTAACATCAAAATCACCGCCATTGATTTTTACTCCTTTAGTATTGATTTTATTTTTAGTACCAAAATAAACACAACCAACAAGCGCACCCTGTTCAATCATTTCTTTGGGAGTAGGACCAGTTACCTGAACCTCAAAAATATCTCCTAACTCCTCTCTTTTTGACAAACGCCACGGAGTTGCTGTTAGACCAATTACGAGACGATTATCTACTGGTAGGGTTTTTCCCGAAAAAAGATGCTGTTGCTTACGAATCACTTCCCATGCTGAGTTTATCTCTTGTAAAGTTTCCTTTGATTCAGCGTGAATTAGGCTAAGATGTTTGTATTTTTCCTTAGCTTCATCAAAAGTGATTTTGTAGGGTTCTAAGTCTTCTCTTTCTACGGCAATCCCTAATACTGCTAATTCATCACGAATATCTTTAATTGAGGTTGTTTGTTTACCATTTTTAAGATTTGGGAAGTTATCTTTAAACCACTGACAATAAGCTGATAAATGCACTTCATCAGCTAGTATTACTTCGGGATTGAACCAACTCAAGTCGCGCCCTCTAGACAAGGTTTGCGTTGTTGCAATTTGAACTAACTGACTTCTATCTTCTTTATAACCACCAGCAATTACTCCGGCAGTTAATCCAAATTTTGCTAATGTTTCTAGAGTCTGTTCTATGAGTACCGTAAAGGGTACTACAATTAAAGTCCGTCGCTGTCTTTTTACTGCGGCATCATAGATTATTTGACAGAAAAATACTGTTTTTCCCCATCCGCAAGGGGCAACTACTAAGGCTCTTTTATGGATTTTTAGAGCATCATACAGTTCTCTTTTAAGAGCTTTTTGGTCGTCTCTTAATTGAATTTGTGGTTTAGTCGGTACGAAAAGTGTTTGTGTTTGTAGTGTTAGTGTCATGTTTTTATTTGAGATTATATTTTGGTTTCAATGAAATCTATAGTCACTCGCAATTGACTATCTTTTTTAGCTTTCCTAGACGAGTCTATTTTGGGCTGCATCTCATTTTCAATAAAATCTGAGATAGGTTTCATTATTTTTTTTGCTTCTGCGAGTAAAGTATCTAAGTTTTTACCGTCTCCTTGTATTTTTTTTCTGTTTGATTTTATCTCAACCCAACTAAAGCAAGGAATCCGATCAGGTTCTAAAGCGAAACATTCTACTGTAACTATTAATTTTTTAGAATATTTATTTTGAAACTCAATCCACATCTTGCATTCATATTGCCCTAGACATTGACAAAACATACGCAGTGTTCCTTGTAGATAGGAGAATCCGTCTTCTGTTTTTATTTGCCATTCCGAGCAATTAGACTGACTAAAAGTTTCTTTACAGAAAACTTCAATTTGTTTTAATGCTTCTGTTTTGTTCATTGTTTTAACAGGTAATCGTTTTGATGAAATTTGATATAGCCTCTACTATTTCGTCTGTTTTATCACAGATAAAATCAATCTCATTTTGTTTATCAGGGTTCTCAACGTCACTGTAAAGTGATTCATGGTAACTAAACCCTATATATTTATATATTTCTTTTATTTGCCCTGTTCTTAAGTCAAATATTCTACTTTTCACTTTGACTGCTGGTAAATCATCAGAATCTCGGTAATGACACATGACTTTAATATGGGCTATTGTTTGCTTGTCTAAAAGAACCTTAGCATTACCTATTAAGTGAATTTGTTCATCAAATTTTAATTGCCATTCCGACCAAAGAAGGCTTTTAAACGCCCAACTGTTCCAGTCGGAATTGTTGTTATATTCTTTGTAACAAAAAGCCGCAATCTTTTGTAGTATTCTTGCTTTTCTCGAGCGCTCCATAGCTTCTAGTTTTTTAAAAAACTCTTCTGCTGTTATTGTCATAGTGTCACCTCGGTTTGTATTTCATTTTTGATAAACTGAAAAATATCAATCATAATCTGTGTTCCTTTTTTACGCCATAGATTTAATTCTTCATGTTTAGCGGTTCCACTTTTCTTGAATGAGATTTTACTGTTTTTTCTGTCATTTATCCATACAAGAAAACTTCCTTCCCAATCTAAATTAGAAATAGTAGATCGACCTTCTATATAATTTCTAAAATCATTAGTAAACTTTATATCTATCCATATAGACTTAGGGCGATACCCGTAAATCATGTCTTGAGTTCTGCTTAAAGACGTAAATGACCACTTTAGCTCTGGGTAAGTTTTTTGGCAGAAATTGAATATTTTTGTGGTTACTTCTGTTATATTCATAGTGTCACCTGAGATTGTATTTCAATTTCGATAAAGTCAAAAATGCTTGACAGTATTTCTTTGGCTTTTACAAATAAATCTGTTGACGTATCAAATTCTTTTTTTGATTTAAAAGAAAATTGAGTTCCTGTTCTGTCTAACCAAATCTTGAAAGAACCAGTCCATATTTCTGTACTAGAAATAAATGCACTTATATCTCCTAATACAACGTGACTTTCTAATCGCGTCCCGATAATCTCTATGCCTATATCAATTCCAGTTGTTTCACCCCAAATACGGGAAGTTAAATCTGTGTAATTTATCTGTTCCCAATTTATTTCTGAGTAACGGTCTTTGCAAAAATTGAATATTTTTTGAGTTGTTTCTGTTATATTCATAGTGTCACCTCGGATTGTATTTCATGTTCAATAAATGAAAGAATGTCAATCATAATCTGTGTCCCTTTTTCACACCATAAGTTTAGTTCTTCATGCTGACATATTCCATCTCCTTTAAACAAAATTTCATTATTTTTTTCTTGGTTTACCCATGCCGTAAAAACTCCTTCCCATGCTAAACGATCTATAGTGCAATAACCTTTTATTAAGCCAACTTGCAAATTACTCGGATCGTGACTAATAATGTCTATGTATATTTTTATAGTAAGTATTCCTAGTCTAGTAAAAAAAGCTTTACATCCATAAATACACGGTTCCCCATTTCGTCCAGTCCAACTATCATCATCCCATCTTAAATCGGGATGATTTTTCTGACAAAAATCTAATATTTTTGTGGTTACTTCTGTTATGTTCATAGTGTCACCTCGGTTTGTATTTCATTTTTGATAAACTCAAAAATATCAATCATAATCTGTGTCCCTTTTTCACACCATAGATTTAACTCTTCGTGTTTAGCGGTTCCACTTTTCTTGAATGAGATTTGACTGTTTTTTCTGTCATTTATCCATACAAGAAAACTTCCTTCCCAATCTAAATTAGAAATAGTAGATCGACCTTCTATATAATTTCTAAAATCGCTAGGTGAACCGTCACTGCTATAAGAGTTGTTACTATTGACCCTTATATCTATTTGTATTCCATTTATAGAATTAAGAATAGGGCGATACCCGTAAATCATGTCTTGAGTTCTGTCTAAAGACGTAAATGACCACTTTAGCTCTGGGTAAGTTTTTTGGCAGAAACCTAATATTTTTTGGGCTGTTTCTTGTTTGTTCATAATTTTAACTTTTAACCTCAACTATTTTGCAAAACCTTAAAATAGTCTCCATTATCTTTATTGCCTCTGGAACCAAAATATTGAACTCTTCTTTGTTTCCGCTTGGATAAAGATTATATCTTGAGTTGCAGTCTGGTGTTTCGTTATAACCGTATATCCAACTTAAGGCAACCAAAGACCCGCCTAACGTACCTTCTATTGTGATTTTTTCAAGGCATTTGTCTACTAATTGATATTCAGTCGAAATTTCTCGACATTCAATCAAAACTTCATACTTTTTACATTTTATTAACTTACCATAAGTTTTGTAAAGATAATCCTCTTTAATTATCAAAGTTCCTATTAAACGAATACATTTATCGTCTGCAACTGTATCCCATTCTGAGATGTCCACTGTATCGTATTCGGAGATGGTCATCTGCTCAAAAGTTTTTTTAAAGAAATCTCTGATTTCTTTAAGTGACTTTTCTTTTAATACTTCCATTGTTTTTACCTCAAATACAAATAACTAGATCACCGACACAAACATTGATAAATTTCTCACAATCGTATCGAGAATTATTACAAGCTTGAATAATAGAAGTATTTTCCTCAATAGAAATAACCATCCCTGATCCCTTATAAAGGATACGATGACCAATAAAGTCTCTAGTTATTGGGTCGTATATTGGGTTGTTTGTAATTGAATAAACCAGATGAGAGTCATTTATTCTCATACGATTTAATTCGCCACGGTTTATTACTACTTTAAAATCATCGATAACTTCAATTACCTTAGCTGGATACGTTCCTTTAGTCGGAAGTCCTAGCTCCTCGTCTGTTGTCATTGTTTTAAGTGCCTGTAGCCTCAGTTGTTTTAATAAAGCCTAAAATAGTCTCCATTATCTTTGTCGCTTCTGGAATTAAGATATTTAAGATTTCGTTGTCCCCCTCACTTTTTGGCTCTTTTTTAATCTGTTACTCCTATTGGGTGAAATTACTAGACAGATATTTTGTCTAGTAGTGTTTTCATTCTTGAATCTCATCAAGAATGAAAGTGAAGATGTCTAGCATTACTTTTCGGGTTTCTCTGTATTTGTTGTCAAAATAATCGCATTTTGACTTTCTAATATAATCAAAGAATATTTTATTTTCATAAGAACGGTTATTGTCTCTATCGTCAGGGTTTATCCATAATTCAAATGTGCCTACATAATACGCTTCACATAAAACACGCTTAAGCAAGCCATCCAGAAAAACCTCTATTATTAATTCATCAGGAAAAAGTGGACACTGAATTATATTATTTTCAGGGTCAAGATTCCATCTTAAATTTGGATAACTTCTGTGACAGAATTCCAATATTTTCTCTGTTATTTGTTTTATGTCCATTGGTGTTGCTCCTATTTATTCTTGAATTTCGTTAGCAATAAAATTGAAAATACCTAGCATCACTTCTCGATATTTTTTGTACAAGTCCCAGTCTTTTTTATCCCACTCTTTTGTTATTGGGAGACTACGAAAATCTATTTTTTTGTCACAATTTAGATGAATACCAAACATCCCCAACCAACCTACATTAACTAGGTCAAAGTGTCCGATTATATAATCATCGGTAGTTTCTTCTTTATAAGAAGAAACATCATTTCTTTTGTCTGAGCAAATTTTTAGAGTTACTTTAAACAGAGAATCTACTCCACAAATTACAGTTTTATTTGTACATTCACTATTTAATTTATCTACATTCCACTCTAAATCTGGGTATTGATTTAAGCAATAACCTGATATTTTGTAAGCTATTAGTTGTATCTCCATCACTGTTACTCCTGTCTATTCTTGAATTTCATCTTCAATAAAATTAAAGATTTCTCTCACCATTTTTCTGGCTTTTTTTACTAAAAGCCAGCTATCATCATTCCAATCGTCATGAGTAGCAAGCATAAGCTCTAATTCGCTGTCTTTGTTATGGTTTAACTTAACCTCAAAACTACCCGACCAGAAAAGTAGAGATTTTTCTTCTGATTGAGGTATTAGAAGCGACCCCAATATATAATCGTAAGTAGCTTCTTTTTCGTAAAACTCTTGTTTTTCATCTGAGCAAATTTCTAGCTCTAATTTAAATAAAGAGCAAGAGCCAAGAATAAGTGCGACAACGTTATAGTTATTTTTATGGCTGTCAAAATAGTTACAGTTCCAGCCTAAATCTGAATAACTTTGGCAGAAATTAAATAATTTTTCTGTCACTTGTTTTGTATCCATTGATTTTACTCCTATTAGGTGAACTTACTAGACAGATATTCTGTCTAGTATTGTTTTTACTCTTGAATCTCATTAAGGATGAAATTGAAAATGTCTAGCATTACTTTTCGGCATTGACTAGCTAATTTCCAATGTTCTGCACTCCATAGTTCATGTTTATAATAGGCAAGATTCTCAAAAACTATATAGTCTTCATACCGATAGCTCATGTCTTCGATGGGAGGATTTATCCAAATTTTAAACTTTCCTATTTGGTTATCTTGCCACTCAACACACTTGAGTTGTCCGTCTAATCCCGACCAAATACCGTATTTAATCTTTATGCTGTCATCAGAAAAAGTTAAGCATTGAATGATTTTATAGTCATTATCTGTAAAATCAAAATTCCAGTCTAAATCTGGGTATTTTTCTTCACAGAAATTTAGTATCTTTTCTGCTATTTGTTGTGTGTCCATTCGTTAGTCCTGTTGGGTGAAATTACTAGGAAATACCTACTGTTTCTTCTACTACGATACTGTGATGACCGTTGCGACTTAGAGCTTCTAAATAAGAAGCTAATCGACTCGCGTGCATAGATGTTTTAATCTTGCAAGGCTTGTTTTTTCCATCTATTGTTCTAATTGTGTATCGCATCTGCTATCTCCAATTTTTTGAATTTTGCCTGCAATAATCTAAATGCGCCTTAAGTCTTTTGGCAGACTTTTGTTCATCTGTTCCTCTAATAAGTCCTTTGTTCTTATCAATGTCATCCTGACTTGATAATTTAGCCCATGCTTTCTTTTTTTCTTCTGTCATAATTACACCTTTACTGTTTCAAGTCCACGCTGTTCTAAGATTTTATTATACTCTTTGATTTTCGAGTATAAAACCTCTCGTTTTTGTTGTGCGGTTTCCCCAGATTCTTGCTTAGAACTTCGATATTGTCCCGCGTAAAAATTAGCGTAATAACTAATTTTAGCAGTGTCTATATTTGCAACAAGCTTCATAATTTTCTCCTTAATTCATTGTTGTTTTTAACTAATAACTGATAACTAAATCCAATTAATTTTTCCACCTTGCCCGAACATCATATGTATAAAGCATACATATAAATTGGGTCAGGATTATCTGGTGGTTCATACATTTGATCGTAGGCAGCCTCAATGTCAGAATCTTCAATGTCACCATTAATTAAATGGTCAATCAAAATAGCAGCCATGTTTTCAGCTTCTTCTTTGGTTAATTGAAGGCCTAAGTCACTCCAATGATCAGTTGCATACTCAAGAATGTATTTAACTAATTCATCGACTTTATCTTGCAATTTACTCACGATTTCCTCCTTGATTCATTACTTAAATCTTACATTATTCTACTAGAATTGTCAAGAAATTTCTTGAAAATCTTCTTTTCTAAAACAGTAAAATTGTTCTCCTTTTGTGAGGTGATCGATTGATTCAAAATGGTAGTAGATTCCTATGGCAGTCTTAATAATTCCCAGTGGTTTGCACTGAGGAAAAATACGACCATAGGAATTGACACGATAAACTTTTTCAGGGTATCGAGAGGGAATATATTGTCCAATCATAGGTACTAGAGACGGGAATTGAACCCGCAAAACTTAATTAAATCTACTCCTGACGAAACGCCCTTCCCTTACTCAATCTTTGCCAAGTTCGGTGGATTCGCAAATTTCAGTTTTGAAACAAAAAATAAAGGTATTTTTTGTATTAAGTCCCTTTTCGGTTGAAGGCTCCGTTTCACAGCCTTTAGCTACCAAGCTACTCTAGCACTTCAATCCTATCAGAGGCTTCTGAAATTGTCAATCCTATCAGGTACTTATATCCTGTAGATAACAGTTAGAAAATGGAATTGTAAAAGCGATCACAGACCCATTTAAGATAGTTTCTACCCTCAAAAGCCATTGATTGTCAAAAGTCACTTCGATAACTTTTCCGACTGCTCTTGGTGGGATAGTTCGCTCTCCTATCTCTATAGATGCACCCGTTCGCACTAATACCCTTTCTTTTTCAAGATCAGGAAGACTATCAATGTGTACACCATCAGCCGAGAACTCATCGACTGGCTCCGATTCAACTTCTACTATCTCAGGGTTAGAGATCGGTTCATTTTTTGGAGTAGGAGTGGGAATCTGGACAATTTCCTCTTTTATTTCTGATTGATATTCCAGAGATTCGGGTTCTTCTATCTCAAAAGCTTCTAATTCTTTTGGCTCTTGATAGCGCAGTATCATGCCCCTTGATTTGACCTCTAATCGTCCATAGCCAGCTTGTTCTAACTGAGTAAGTAGGGTGCGGGCAATAGAGGTGTTTACTTTTTCCCCGTTAATTTTACGCCCGCCGAATTTTTGGGCAACTTCCCGGGGTTTAATCTGTCCTGCGCTTTTGACAATCTCCCATATCTCGGATAAGATTCCCTGTACCGGATTCTCATCCTGAGAAGTAACCCCTTGAATTGTCAAGAATTGACTGATATAGAAGTCAGTCATCTTAGCAGCTTTTTTAGCTGTTTGTACTGGTATTTTATAGAGGTCGGTATTATCTGGATCAAATATCCAGTTCAATAGATGGATTGCCAGAGTAAGCCTTAAGAAAGTCTTCATCTGTTTCCCTATATAAGAAGCAAATGATGGATTAATCGCCCGATACTTTTTGATAAGCATCTCGTAATGATACTTAATACCGAAGGCATAATCCTCTCCAGTTTCGGTAAACCAACAATTATAAGGATCGACGATTCCATCTTCATCAGCTTCTAGATTAATCCCGCTGATTTGATTGATAATATTTTGGATGCACTCTTGAATCGAGTTAGGGTCTTCTGGCGGTCTCCCACGTTGAGGATCGAGGGGTTCATGCAATAGGAAAAGAAACCGAGAAACCAATCCATCTACATCATTAGATAGGTCTAAGTATTTTTGTACTTTCTGTATCTGTATCCCACCTAATATATTGATAGTTTGCCCATTCAGGAAATAGCGATTTTCCTCTTTTACCCTATCAAAAGTATTTTGTACTGGATCATTCCAAGATGATAATAATCGTTGCCGGTCATTACCTTTACCGCCCGACCGGTATTGATTTAAGCCTTCAAATAATCCCGTTAACTCATCCGCTACCCACACCCCACCTTGCCAACGAGGTTGAGTGGACATCGTTTTCAGGACACCATCGAAAGTTCCTTCGTCATAAAACCAGCGACGGGATTGACAGTTTTCTTTTTCGTAAAGACTAGGATTTACTTCAGCGTTTTCTTTGTGTATGCTACGCTCTTCGCGGGTCATTTCTGCCCATTCTGCTTTTAATTCTTTTAGCCTAGCTTGCTTTTTAGAGAGCCTTTCTAACTCATCTAAGTCCTTTCTTTTTAATACCTTGTAAATTTCTTTTTGAGTAGTAGTTTTCCCACTACTTACACCACCAGCATCAGCACAATAAAAAATCGGGTATTCTTTCCAGCACTCCCTTTCCCTTGCAGTAGTTCGGAGGTTAACTGCAAATCGACTACCTAAGATAGCCCCTAATATTGGCCATAGGGAGTGTAGCAATCGGATTGGGGGCTGGTTAAGTGTTCTGGCGCGGGATATGATTGCCTCAGCTAAAGGTTGGGGTAATATTTGAAAAAGATCAATCTCTTTTTTCTGATAATGCTTACCCCTTAAAAAACCCTCTAATCCTGTTTTAATAGCGTCCCCTTCCGCTATTTCTGTTTTACGAATTTCGATTAAATGCCGTATTTCTGTTGGCTTTTTACCAGTGGCTTTTGCCCATAAATCGACTTTTTCTTGCCATTGGGTTCTAGTGATTTCCTCTTGTCCAATACAGCCGTCAATGGCTGTTATTAAGTCTTGGAAAGTCATAGTTTCTGTTACTGTGACTTCCTTCTCTTTTTTCTCCTTTACTTCTTTTGGTTTGTCAACTATCGAGGCTAATAGTTCTTTAAGATCAATTTTCTTTTCCTCAATCCAGTTGATGATATCTACCCCCTGAGAATCTGGCAAGTGATTCCATATAAGAGAGTCTGGATAGGCATAAAGCCATTTTGCTTCTGGGAAATCTTGATAAATTTTCTGGCAGTGAGCTACTCCCCCTTTGTCACGGTCCGGGCATAAAACTAATTTTGCTCCCTTTAAAGCTTCTGTGTGAGACGGTTGCCATTTCTTTGATCCGCCTATATTGCAAGTGGCAACTAATCCAAAAGATTCAAGCTTTTCTACTTTAGTCTCACCCTCGACTATATAAATCGGAGTTCCTTCCTTGATAGCCTTTTCTAGGCGATCTGCGTGGTAAAGAGGTATATTTTTGTACTCAATATCACCTATGCCCCACTTCCAGTTTTTACCATTATCTGTAGAGTGCTGTTGTTTTATATCCTTTTTCCAAATACCATCTTCTTTGTAATCCTTCCGGTACACACGGACTCTCACCCCATTGGCAAGAGGGGGATAAAGGAAGTATTGGGTTTTTTCTTCTTTATAGGCAGAAAATTTGACTTCTTTTTTAAGATAGTAGAGCGGTGTACCCTCACTATCTACTTTGCTCGATTTTTCCCATCCTGGTGCGGGGTCATAGTTTCGTTTGCAGACTGAGATGGTATTGCCGTCATCGGCTACATACATATAGCACCAATCGGGCTTGCCACAGTGGGGGCAAGGATTGTTTTTGTCGATCTTGACACGGTTAGAGTTTTGTGTTACCATAGCTTTATATGAAAAGTGTTTTGTTTACACGACCCGCCTCCAAGCGGGTTTTTTATTGGGTAGATGGAGTGGTAGGGAACAAATCAAAGTATTTACTATCCTAGCAGAATTTTCTTGATCGGTAAATACTACACTTGCACTACACCTGCAAATCCTTGCTACGCTTAGGTTTTAGGCTATGCAAAGAGTTGTAAAACGCGGCTTCCCCCTCTTTCCTTGCATTGAGTTCGGTATCAACGGGAATGATAAGGTAGGATTTTAGTGCAATTTCGATCACCTCTGGAGTTTTCAAACCTAAAATCTCGGCTCTTTGGCACATCTCAGCCCATAACTCTTTTTTTACTCGGACTGACACAACTTTTATAGGGGCATCTTGATTAACAGACATAGATTAAGCTATGAAATACAGAATTTTCTGTATTATACCACAAAAGTTGAGTTTGGCTATAAGTTTTTTGTAAGTTTTTTGTAAGTTTTTTGTAAGGTAGTGTAAGATAAGGGTATCTTATCAAAATATGATTTTATGGCTACACCACGGTTTAATAGTGACGGGACACCTCGCAAGCGAGTCAAGGCTTCGGCTCTGACAGAAAAAGGTATAGTGCGAATGGCTGGCACTATCAAGGGAAAGCGGCTAAGCTTGGGCATGACTCAAGCTGAGTTTACCGAGTGGATATTGAAAGAAGGTAAGCGGTTGGGCTTGCCTGGCACAGAATTTTCTAATGGCGCAATTCAGAACTGGGAGCTAAAAAATATCGCTAGTTGCCCTGATCTAGGGAATATGCGGCTGTTGGCTGCTGTATTTGGGCTTGATACGGATTCTTTTGTGAACTATCTTAATGGTGATTGGCCGACAATTCAGGATTTTCTCAAAGACCCAATCAATCAAAAAAAGGATTGTGTTAAGAATCCTAATCTAATCCCGGAACTTTTTCAGGAAGCTGATACTCAGGTCAAGGCAAAACTTGTAATCAAAGAAGTCGAGTCTCTTTATTCAAAACTGGATGAGTTACAAAAAATGATTAAAGAGATCGATCTAGAGGATGTAAAGTCTTTTCTGTGTTCCGCCCCAAAGGAATTACAGAAAGAAGTTTACCAATATTTACAGGAGAAACTAATCGGAGCGTAACAGAAAAAACAGAGGGTTAACCCTCTGTTTTTTCTTTGAAATTCATTCAAACATATCATTTGTTGCTTGATATGTCCTAACTGGAGTAAATCCTTCTTTATCTTTTCGGTTAATTCCGTAGGCACTCAAGTACGGACCACAAAGGGGAACAACTTCTAGATGTCTGTAATAATTCTCTAAGTTCCATCGGCTACCATCAGAAAATTCGTAAACTGTATATCCGTAAACTATTTCAATTTTTTCTACACTCCCAAGTATCCTTTTAGTGTGTTTATTTCTAAAAATCTTTTTTTCTGCCCGTTGTTTTTCTTTTTCTATTTTTTCTGGACTCAGATGTACGGGGTCAGGACAAGGCCACTCTATCTCACGGGCGGGACAATCTAAAGCCACAAAATTTAAAAACATAATGAGTTACTCCTAATTCATTTGATTTTTTGACTAATTACTGATCACTTACTTCTGATAACTGACGACTTACTTCTGCTATCTGATAACTAAGAATTTGCATATCAAATGTCTTGCACTCTATCTCAATTAATAAAACTTTAATCGTTTCTAATGCACATCTTGCTTCTACACAGTCTAAAGACGCTAATTTATCGAGCATCTGTTTATAGAGGATAGCTTTTTCCTTTTTATTGAAGCCACTAGCATCTTCTAACTCTAATAATCTTTCGATCATTTCTTGAAGCTGAGAAGAGGCTGGCTCATTTAAGATCAGTGGTTCTGTCATTACCTTACTCCTAATTGTTTTGATTTTTGACTGATAACTGATAGCTGATTCTAGACTAATCTAACTTAGATAACAAAGCTTTAATTGTATTTAATGCAATGCCTTCTGGTGTATATCTTGGTACAGATGATATAGTCAATAGCTCTTCAAGCATCTGATTAAAAAATTCTAATCGTTCCTTTTTATCGGAGAAAGGAAAAACTAAATCACCAACTGTATCTGTTAGTTTTTTGGCCATCAACGAAATTTGAGGATCGCGTGCGTAATAGTCAATTTTTTGGCTCATTGTTTTTCTCTAATTTATTTAATAATTTTTTACTGATAACTGACAACTAATTTTAACTCAATCTTTCTACAAAATCAATGACTTTTCCCCATAACTCTTTAGGGAAATCTACGGTCATTGTATTATCGCTTGTTTGCCTTGCGTTCCCCTCGTTTACTAGAGTGATTAGCAGACCCTTAGCCTCTTTAGCTTTGGGAGGAAGTTTAATTGGTTTTGGCTCTAATTCGTCGCTGGGTTTTACACTTCCATCAGAGTCTAGAAAACTTGGATTCTTAGACTCTATAAAGTTGGCTGTTATCGATTGAACCAATTCTCCAGTGGCTTTTATTCCTTTTTCTTCTGCTATAGCTACAGTCTCCAAAAGGACATTTTCTTTCTCTGAAAGTGTTAGTTCATTTTTCCTCACAAGGTTGTGTAAAGTCGTTTCGGATACCTTACCTTCGATTGCTTTTAATGTCGAAGCAGACATCGAAGAAATCTCTAGAGTTCGATCATATTCTGATTGTTTCCATCCTGTTTTTTTGCAAAACTGTTGACGGGATTCGTCTTCGGTGAAACCTTCTAATCTGTCCTCGTGTAAATGTCTTTTAATCAATTTCGCCTTGTCATACACCGATAGTTTTTCGCTGTCAGTGCCGTAACTTAGCATTTGATACTCTAAGTCCCGGACGGTCAGACCTGCTACTAGAGGCTTAATAATCGCCGAAACATTAGGAACAATAATCCCTCGAGAGGCTAAAAGTAACCAAGCTAATACCCTTCGATGCCCGTCCATAGGAAACAATCTATCACCGTCCGCAATTAAGTGCAAGGGTTGATGGATTACTCCTGATGCTAGTATCCTGTCAGCTAATTCTTGAATCAAATCCAAATCGTAGGCGATACGGGTATTCCATCCGTTTTCGCCAGAAATAGACTCAATTAGGTCTTGACTAAAGGTTAAGGGAGTTTCGTTAGGTAGGACGTGCATTTTGCGGTCGTCATACAGTCCTATCCTCGGACCGATGAAGTCACGATTGGCTAACCTGAAAGAAATTAGTCGAGGATCAACTACGATTAATTCTCCCCGTGCAGAGCCGTAAGCTCTGATTTTGTCTCTTGAATTTGTACTCATGTGTTTTACTCCTTAGATGTGTTTGGTTTGTAAGGCCAACTGTGATATGTTCCGTATATTTCTTTGTAGTCACCCTCGACTACAAAGTTAGAGGCTATTGCTATAGAAAGCATAAACAAGTTAGCATCTGTCTTTAATTGTTTAGGAATAAAAACATCTGTCTTGCAAAAAGCAAGAAATAACCACACCCAAAATGTTATTTTCTTTGTAATAGATTGATTCCAATCGTAATTATCAAGAAGAAGACAATCCATTATATTGCCTTTGATTGCGGATTTATAAAACAGTTCTAAATAGTCTAATTTAGGATTCTGCTTCACTTCTAATACTAAAGCGTCAACGTATTGTTTAGCTTCGATAGGCAGTCTATCGTATTGTTTCCGAACTAGCATTGCGCGTCGAATGTCCATTTGTTGAATGTCCATTGGGTTACTCCTGTTTTAGATTATTTTTAGTTGTTTCTTGCTTTATTCGTAGTCCCAATCATAGGGAGGTTCGTTGACATAACCTTCTTCTACAAAATAACTAGCTATAACAAGAGATTGCAGAAGAAGACAATAGTTTTCTTTGAGAATTCTAGGTATTACTACACCTGTTAGTAACGAATACAGAAACAGGAATATCCTAGTTTTTAAGTACCAAAAACACCCTCCTTCTCTGAAAAGATCAGCGTCAATAAATGCGCCGCTCAAAAGTACATCTATGCCACCTGTTTCGATTGCGCCATCATAAAATCCTTTTAACACTGTTGATACAAAGGGCTTTTTCGATGCTCTGGTTGCTAAGCGATTGACGTAATGCTTGGCTTCTTTTGGTAACTCATCGTAACTTAAATCGATTAGTATTCGATAGGTTTGAGTGTTCATTGTTTTACTCCTTAGTTGTTGTCGGTTATTTCTTTATACCAGCTTTTTTCTACTAGAAAAATCGACGCTAGTGTTAAAGCTTTTCTGAAAAGATGTGGATATTTCTTGAGAGGAGAAGGAATAGTAATTCCTGTACATATAGGCATAACAATAGTTACGACCCAAAACTTAAACCGATTAATAAAAGAAAGATTCCATTTATCATCGGATAAATACGGATAGATGTATCCTTTTTGTATATCCCCTTCCCACCACCAGATTAATATCTCATTAGTTACTTGACTGGTTTCAGATGCTTTTAACAAATCATCGATCCATTTTTTTGAGTCAAAAGATGATTCGAGGTATTTATTTTTAACTATAAGCTTAAGTAGTCGATTTTTGAATTGCGGGTTGATGTTCATCGGTTTACTCCTTGATTGTGTTAATTATTGCTGACAACTGATAGCCAAAATCAAACTATTGAAATTTATCAACTGCCCCCCTTTTTTTTATTATTTCATCTGTTTTATCCATCATTATTGATGTAAAAAGGTCAAGAGCATCTTGGTTACTTTGCGCTAATGCCATTAACTCTTCTGGGTTAGATTTCATGAAAATATCTAAATTAGTAGCCATGATAGATAAAGCTTCAATTTTTCGCTTTAAACTCCAATCTTTCGTTAATTTTTCTTCATGTGTCACTGTTTTACTCCCTAATTGTGTTAATTCTTACTGATAACTAATAACTGATAACTAATCAGACTTCTAAATACGCCAATCGCTTTCGACTAAACGCGTTGAAGCTAACAGTAACGCCCTTTTAAAAAGAACGAAATCTTTCCTGATTGATTGTGGTATAGAGATTCCCGTATAAATAGGAATAAAAGTCGTGAGTCCCCAAAATTTAAGAGCGTCAATGAAAGAAAGGTTAATGCCTTCTATTTGCCCGCTCCCTTGCCAGTACCACCACTCTAAAAGCTGTTTAACTCTTGGATTAGTAGATGATTCTAGAATATTAACCCATTTTTTTGCGTCGTCAGACAAGTTGTCGTAGGTATTCTTTGAATCATACTCAAAAGATTTACTTATTTCCAAATCATTCCAATCAAAACCCCACTTTTTAACACAGACCGTGAGGACTGGAAAAGAGGTAACTTTTCCTTTAATCCAGATATAATGTTTGCCTGGTTTTAATGAGTCTATCAAGGTGATTTTTTCGAGAATAAACAAGTATGTTAAATCAAGCTTGATGGTTTCCCATGTAAATTTACACAGGATTTTAAAGTTCAAAGTTTGATCGGAATTTACATTGCTAACCTGTCCATACAAACAAATAGAATCATTACTTTTAACTAAGGCTTGTTGCACTTGATCAGCAGTCAGTTCTGTCCACCAACCACGGCTTAAAAGATTCATGTTCAATACTCCTTGATTTCTATTTTTAGATTTTTCAGTTCTTCGAGCTTTTTTTCAGTTTGTTTAATTGCTTTAAGTCTTTTTTCTTCACTGACAACTGACAACTGACAACTGGCAACTGGCAACTAACTATTAAAAATCTTCAGTAACAGGTTCGCTACCACCATAATCAATATCTTCACTGCTAACTTCTATTGGCTTTTGTCTCGCGTCTATAGCTTTTTTTAGGAGGTCAGCTAGTTCTTTTGCAGTGGTTGCTTTTTGTGCTATTTCTTCAGCTTCTGATTGAGGTAAGTTTTGAGAAACAGCCCAAGCAATACCAGCTTGTTTGCGATCTTCTGGTAGCGATGGTGAAGGGTTAAGCATTTTTGCGTTTCCCATCGACGCAGGAGTTAGAGTTTTTACAGGTTCTACATTTCCTGTAAATTGCTGAAAAGCTTTTGTTTCAATGATTTCTAGAACTTGAGATGCTCTGCTAGGGTGAACACGAATCGACAAAAGGCTAAAAGTTTTTCGTTTTCGTGTGCCGTCTGGTAAAGGATAAGATAATTCTCTTAAGCCGCGTTCTAATAAAAAGGGAATACCAATCAAACTACCAGCAGAAGTTTCAATCGCTAACAGTTGTTCTGTCAATCCGATAATATCCCATTTTGAGTGAGTCTCAACTTCAAAATAACCTAATTCGCCTAGCTTGGGTAAAACAATCTGCAATCGCCCAACTTGCTTGCATTTACACCCTGAATAACTTCCGTCAGGGTTTTGTTGTCGTTTGCATGGGATGGGATTAGTAGCAATCATTTTGCCAGCTTGCTGATAAATCACTTGCTTTTCTTCGTCACACCGAATCATCAACCCAGAAGTTTTTAAATCTTTATCACTCCACTGCTCCATCCAACAAGGAAATACTTGATCTGTATAAGGAAAAGGTAACAAGCAATCTAATTGCTTAGGCTCTTTCCCGTAAATAGCGGTAAATTTTTCGCTGATTCCCTGAATATCAGAATCAATTCGGAAGTATTCTAAATCATCTCCGCTTATTAGAGTGCCAGGTTTTTTAGGGTTTTCTTTTTTTTCTCCCCCTTTGCGAATTTTTCCTAATAGAGGAAATCGGGCTTGTCTTGTCGTTAGAGATTTGATAGGCATTGTTTTTACTCCTAAAATGGAAGGTTTCTATGTAGTTCAGAATAGATAGATGATGGAAGCTCGTCTATTTCTTTGCCAGCAAAATATTTGACCACACTTGGGCAAGTAACATCATGAGACTCGGTTACTTCTCGAAGCTTTGACATAACCACTTGCTGTGCTTGAGATACAAGAAGCTCGTAGCAAGCGTCAGGGTCTTCGCCGTCTTCTGGCTTGCCATGAATATTTATACTTACATTCACGGACTCAAAGTTACCGAGGTTGACTTTTTGACTATATTCTACTGAGATATGGGTAATAAGCATCTCTCCTCTCTTAAACTTGATTAATACAATCTTATAGTAAATTACTAGAATTGTCAAGATTTTTAAGAAAAAAACTTACAAAAAACTTACAAAAAATAATAGTACAAAAGAACTAAGTTATTATTGTAATTAGATTGTAGATAAGGTGATCTACATTAGAATCCTTGATATATATAGGTTTCAGGCTTTGTAGATACTGTTATTGCTATCCCCCGATATTATTTTTTCTTGCCTCTCTTATTGTCCAGTCCGTTTATCATTCCTTTCTTTTTATTTTTCCTCTATGATCCGTCAACGCCATCAACAAAGCCTGAAACCCAGTCCTTGCAAGGATTTCGATTGTCGATAAGGTTATTGACAATCTATCTACAATGACAACGAGTAAATATACTTAGTACAAACGTTCAGAAATTATTCTCCTATATAGTTGATATTCATGGGAGAATGATCTAAGATAGGATCGAGTAAACAAAACACACACTGCAAATTATGACTAATCTGCAATTTAAACTAGCTCAGCTAAATAAAACTAAGCTTTTCTGCAAAGACCTTTATCCAGGTGATTGGTGGATTAATACAAGCCATGAACGGGAATCTTTTGGCGTTCAGATATTAATCGGAAATGTTAAAGATCATGATCATTCTTTTCAAGTATTTATCGATAGCGATTTTAATGTTAGCATTGAAGGCTCTTTACTATATCACGGGTGTGATGCTTGGGTTGAAATTAGTTCAAACGAACAAGAAATAGGATTTGAGATAGAGACTATCATCGAAGATGATAACTATTTAGAAAAACTACGAAAAGATTTAACCAACTTGATTCCTAAAATTAATGAAATGGTAGATGTCATTTCAGAATTTACCGAACAATTCAGCAGGAAAAATTTAGATGAAAAAAGTACCTGTTATTCCTGAAATTTACGAGCAAAATTATCCAACTAAGATTTTTTATTTTACAGGCGAGTGGTCATGCCAGCCAAAATACTCATCTCGCCGTGTAGCACGCCGTAATAATCCTAGTGTGTGGCTACCAATTTTTAAAGCAGATGATGGTCAGATAATTTGTCTTGCTTGGCTACAGTCGGAAGTTGATCCTAATTAAATACTCCAAAAATAAAAAGATGCTAGAACTTCCAGCAATCGATCAAACAACAGTTGCCAGCGACTTTTTAAAAGGCACTACACCCTTTTTGCAAAAAATAAGCCTTGATTTCGTATTATGGATCGAGCTAAAATTGATTTAGTTTTTGAAGGTATTTAATGAATAAGCCTGTTTATTGTTTAAGCAAAGGATAGTTATGTTCACAGAAAAACTTGCAGAATATGCACATGAAGCTTGGTCAGGGTGGATGAGATATCTCTTCTCAGTATCCACAGTAAACAGTGACGGTTCGGTGACAATACCCGCGTCGCTGGTAAAGCGATGGACTAGGCAGATGAACACACCTTACCAGATGCTCTCAGGTAGCGAACAGCGTAGTGATATTGTGGAAGCAGAAAAAATGCTTGAAATTATGTCAGGCGATAATGGTCTTGATTCCACTCAAACAATCGTTGCCAGTGACTCTTTAAAAGGTACTGGATAGCTTGAGTTTTGAAAAACCCGTACCGTGTAAGCCGATTGGATTGACCCCCAATCGACTATTTGTTGCGCTTCTGTGTAAACTATGCTTCGCGATGCCGTAATTACCCATTCCCGTTTTACCGTGGCTCCGTCGTAAATTCTCACTGTGTAGCTGTCTAGTTCCCCCCCTGCATAGGGAACATCAACGTAGTCAGTCCATCGCCCGTTCAACCGCGTCCGGCGATACCAACTGATAATTACATCATTTCCGCTTTTTTGCCCTCTCACGGACGCGGAAAAAGGTTTTAATCCCTCTAATCTGATTGTGTAGGGTATTGGCTCTCCTATCTCTGGTTCTGATAATCCCGTGGGAACCACCTTAAACCGTGCCTGCTGATTAATATTGTAAAGCTCGATTGGGAGACGGATTAGATAGTCGGTGAGCAGTACAAATCTTTCGCCTACGGTATGTTTATCGATATAAAACTCAGTCCCCTTTACACCACGAATCATATAAGAAATGTCAAAAGTCAGGGGATTGCTTGAAACAATAGTGGCATTTTTAAAAGCGATAATTTCACCAGTGGAAAACCATCCTAATTGTTTGCCAGATAGAAAGTTTTCTAAGGTAACAGGTTCTAATTCTCCTGAATCCATTCTTATCCTGATCAAATTAGTCGTATCGATAAAATGCGGGGATGAATTGTTAAATTTTGAAGAAAAGCTTAATACAGTACCTATCGTACTTTTTCCGAAAACACTTGTAGCTAAACTATAACTTAATCCATTATTATCAGAATAAAATAAGCCTCCAGTTCTAAAATCAGAGTTACCGTCAATCGCCAAGTAAAGTCCTATGTCAGTATCTCTGTTTTCAACTATTGGTATCTCAAAAGGAATAGCGGTTGCCTGACCATAAGATCGTGGAGATTCTGTAGATGTGAATGGATTATTTACGATTACTGTGGGGATAAAACTACTGGTAGGTTCCCCACCACTTGTATATCCTTGATAGCGAGTAGCTTCGATTTCTATTAAATAATTAGAGCCGCGTACTTTTTTAGTAATTTGTAGAATTTCTCTATGAATATTTTGATCACTATCTGTATAGATTAAATCCCCTACTTTTAAACTATCCCACGCTGGTAGTAAAAACATTTTTGAATAGGTTTTTGATTGGATTCTACTCAAGAAAAGGATTCTTGATGCTGTAGTGATAAATAGATTATCTGTAGAAATTAATCGAGTGTTTATACTTAATTCGTTTGTGTGGATTGCACTAGGGTCAATCGCGGTAACAGATACGTCATTATAATCGTTTAAAACATTTTTCCCTGATACTACAACTGCGCTAGGAATCTCCCGAAAATGAAGTAATTTTTTCTCGTCAATATCAATCGGCTTTTCTCCGAATTTTTTAGCACCTAATGAATTGCGAGGCACAAAAGTTAAGCTAGAAGATTCTTGCCTTTTAAAAACTATTTTATCTTTTGGTTCTCTAGCTACAATAAAAAAGGTTCGCATAATTTCTTCTATTTGATCAGCGAAAGTTGTCCCATCAAATAGTAAATCAAAACCTTCTACTGTTTGGTCACCAATATCACTAATATCAATTTTACTATCTTCTATTTTTGCTATTTTACAGATAGTTTTTATAATATCTTTTACCTTTGGATTTTCTCCACTTTCTCCGATTACCTCAACGTCAACGCGGGGAAATCCACTACCTTCAAATTCAGCGATAGGGTAGTTATCGAATGCTAAATAAGAGTATCCTGTAAATGCAGGTACAGGATTAGATTCTTTTCCTTGAACAACTGATGATGGAGTTGTTTGGTTGCCAGTATAAATTGTGCAATGCTCAATAAATTTTGCGCTTTTTTCCCCTGAATCCTGCCCATAAACCAAAGTATTGTTTAACCATACGCGCCGCACGGAACCAATCTCGCGCCCTATTAAAAAAGCGCAAGTCATAAAATAGCTAAACTCCTCGGTAGTTTGCCCACCACCACCCTTTCCCCCTTGTCGTCTTCTAGTCTTTACTTCTTTCAGTGGTAAAGCCCAAAACATGGTTAAGCTATCTTTTCGTACCTTGCCAAAAGGATAGGATAGGCTAGTGCCATATTCAGCAGTAGGGACACCAGTATCCTCAATTTTTCCTTTTTGTTGAGTAGGCGGTTTAGGGGCAAATAAGGATAGTAATAGATTAGATGCGAGTCCGATTGCTACGGGTACGAGAAAATTAGCCACGGGTTAGATAAAGTGAGTATTTTCTCTATTCTAATAGGTTGAGCAGGAATCGAACCTACCTAAGACGAATTATGAGTTCGTTGCCTTAACCGCTCGGCCATCAACCCTTAACCTATTTAGGGAAAAACAAAGCAGGAGAGATATTAAAAAAATCGGCTAATTTTTGAATATGAACAGCCGTTAACTCTTGTTGTCTATTAAAAATATCATCTAAAGTTGACTGATTTTCAAAAATAGATAATAAATCTTGCTTCTGCAAGTTCTTTAGTTCTAACAAAAATTTCAATAGTCAATTCCATAAATATCAGGTATTACCTCGTGTGTTTCTTCGTATTCATAAATTAAAGCTCCTAAAACACTTAAATATTCCCTTTCTTCTATTGTTAATTGGATTTTATCTAATCTAATTTTATCTAAAAAAGAACTAATAACTTTTTCCGTGTTTTCTAATTCTTTCTTATTATGAATAGGACGAGGTGGGTATTGCTTTAATAATTCTAAGTATTTATCTGTATCAAACATAGTGTGACCTTGATTCCTGTAACTTTTTATTATAGGTCAAGTCTTTGATTTTGTCAATATGTTTTATTTTAGTGGGTTGGGCTGGATTTGCACCAGCGTGGAATTAAATCTACAGATTTACAGTCTGTCACCTTCGGCTACTCGGTCACCAACCCTTACCTAAATTTATCTTACTATAATTTTTAATGTTTGTCAATCATATTGGTTTTTGATTTTCTTGATTCTTTTGAGATTCTTGTAAATTAAGAAGTTGAAGGATTGCTTCTCCTGCGTCTTTACGCGCCATGCTACAAGTCCAGAGTCTTTGTTCATTGCGCTTGATAATGATAATTTCTGTATCAGAAACTGAACAAATTAAATCATTTTTCTGTTTTATCAGTTGATTAAGAGATTCTATTCGTTGCTTTTGTTCCAATTCAGAAACGGGTTGAGGTTTTTCTCCGTACTCTTGTGTAGAGAAAACAACAGCTAACATAAAACTTTTTGTTTCTTTAAACTGAAACCGAATAATCTGCCAACTAAATTCACCATCAGGCTCTAATTCTCGATTCCAAATATTTAGAAAGGTTTGTAAATAACTTTCTAATCCTTTTTGAGTTTGACAGTCTTTATTAATATCACTAAGAAGTCCTTGATTTTGCTGAGGATAGTTTTCAGCAGGTTCTTCTGACTCACAGTGGTAAATAGGGGAAGAGTAACAAGAATTAAATGGAACTATAAACATAATTGGTTTATTCTTTGTAAAAATTAAGATCATACCAAAAGTAATCTTTCCAAAAATTTATCAATTTTATATTTTTTTCAGTTATTAATTTTCGCCAAAGACGAAAATTCTTGAAAAAATTATACCATCCATGAGGAACATCTTCTTTAATAGTTTCCCAAATGATAGGTAAATAGCTTTTGATAAGTTCTACTGACTCACTGTTTTGAATAGAGTAAGAGTAGCAAGAATTGAACAGTTTTACACAAAACATATTGTGACTCCGATTAATTTTACATATGAAGTTCTAATGTTTGTTCATCGCCAAGATACCATTCTTTATCACTAAGAAACCAGAAAAACATTTCTTTACAAGAATTAGTACGGTCTTTCTCAGATATTAATTCCTGCCATAAACGAAAAGCGTCAAAAAATTGCTCCCATCCATAAGGAACATCTTCTTTAAGATTAGTCCAGATAATAGGTAAATAGCTTTCAATAGGCTTATAAAGCCTATTACAAACATAAACATAAAAACCAAAAGACAAGGTATAAACCAGCCCTTTAGTGATTAACATAAATCCCCACGCAGAAATTAAGAGTAAAATCAAGATTAAGGTTATCGGTTTTATTTTCATCTACTTATTTTACATTTAATTGTCAAAAGCGAATCCTATTTTTAGACTTCATTTTACTTTAACCTTTCTAAATGTTCTATATTATTTTACCACAATTAAAGTTATCTGTCTATAGCTTTAATAAGAAAATAAATTAAATTTATCTTTTCTGCCGTCAGTGTTCTGAGTGTCATTAAGATTTCTATTAATTTATCCTTAAGTTCTTTTTTAGTGGGTTCTGTGTCAGTTGGTTCATAGATGAAAGTTTTAGCACTTCTATCCTGTTCTATTCTAATCAAAGTGTATTTTTCCATTGTTTATAATTCAATTTCATTATCACCGGCAAGAAATAGTGATATATCGAAATGATATTCACTGTCACCATTTTGAGGAACTACTATTCCCCCAAATTCTAAAAGTTTATTGTCAAGGAATTTTTTCGATTGTTTTAAAGAAATGTAATTTTCTATGGCAAATTCTTTGGCACTAATCGGCTTTTTGTACCGATATTTAAAGTCTGTGTCAAGTTTTTTGTTTTTTGTGTCAGCCCATGAAAAATAGTCTATTGTTACTCCTATAAACAGACCAAGTAATAAAGTTGGTACTCCGATAAAAAGCAAAGCGAAAATTTGATAAATTTCATTGTTCATTGTGTGCCTTCCTTTTGGATGTAGGTTTATCTTAGTATATCTAACCCTTGTTTTCTAATTCTTTGAGCGAGGTCTTTATTAAATATCCTTGATTCTTTAATCACAGTAATCTGATTACTTGGCCAATATTCTAGTAGAAAATCAAAGACCTCAATAGAAGTTGTGCGTATTCTAGCTTCTTTGCTATACCCTTCTAATAATCGGTAAAAAAGGAACAGTCCACTAAGCAGGTCTTTTTCGATTACCCAAAATGTTAATTTAATCAATGTACTGTTAACTTGCCAGTGTTTTAGTAATTGACATAGTTTTGTTTCCTCTAGTTGCCAATAAGTAAAAAAATCTAAAACATTAGATATTACTGGGCAGTCGCTTCTACCTATGAAATCAGATACTAAGGCATCGATTGCCTCTAGAGACTGACACATCCCGATAGAAGCAATCGATAACCCCTCTAGTTTATATCCTGAGATAATTTGTAACATGGTTTTGTTTTGTTTATTCTTTATAGTTGTTGATAGTTTCCCAGAAATGAATTTTTGTTGTTGATTTATTGTTTTTAAGTATTAGCTTTCGCCAGCAGTAAAAGCTTTCAAAAAAAATATCCCATCCATGAGGAACGTCAACAAAAATATTATCTAAAATGATAGGTAAATACCTTTCAACAAGATTGCGTATTGTCAAGATTAAAGAGCGTGGTTTTATTCCCATTTCTTTTAGTTCTGTTTTGGTCAGTTTCTTTTTTAAGAATTGATTGATCTTTTTATCTAGTTGTGTTTGATTCATTGTTTTTTGGAGTTACTATTTAGTTTAATCTTAATAGGGTTTAAGTTTAATTGTTTTTATTAAAAACCGTAAGGCTAAACCCTACGGTTTTTAATCTGTCACTGTAAAGACTTAATAAATTGGTTTAACCGCCAATCCCCACGGGTTGAGGTACAGGCTGAGGTTTACTTAAGTCTCTAACTACCAGGGGATTTTCTACTAAATAAATAGCGTGTTTTAGTTTAGCCGATGCTAATTGTGCAGATTCTAAGCATCTGCGTTGAGTTTCTGTTAGTTCATTTTTGTTGATATGTGTAGTTAATTTGTCTCCATATCGAATTAATAACCGTTTAGTCTGTTGTTCTCTTTCCCGTAAATAATCGACTGCTGATTGTCCATAGAGTAATTCAATTCCGTAGTCACTTTGTTTGCAAACTACTTTCTCGTTACGCTCTTTTTGAAAATAGTTTTCTATCCAATTCATCCGATTATGTAGCTTAGGACCATAAGAAGCATTCGATGGACTGCATCCTACCCAGTGAGACTGCTGTAATACTTCAAAAGGAATGATTTGACCTCTTTGGATATTTTCTATGTCTTGAATTCTTTTTTGCCGATTTTGTTTTTTCAGTTCTGCAATTAGTTCGTTAGCGTCCATTGTTTTCTCTTGATAATAAAGAACCCCTACCCTAACCATGCCACAATACCCTACCAAGCCTTACCAAACCATACCATGCCTAACCAGACCTAACCTTACCAAGCCACAATACCTTACCCCGCTAAACCAAACCATGCCAAGCCTTAATACCCTGCCTGACCCCACCAAACCTTACCACACCAAACCTCACCGGACTTCACCTCACCACGCCAGACCGAACCTAACCTTACCCCACCTTACCGAACCTCGCCATACTCCACCACGCCGTACCATGCCTCAATACCCTACCTTACCTCACCCTACCAAACCGAACCTCACCTGACCCCACCAAGCCTCGCCAAGCCCCACCAAACCTCAATACCCCACCTCACCTTACCCCGCTAAACCAAGCCATGCCAAACCTTAATACCCTACCATGCCTTACCTGACCACACCGGACTCTACCACACCAGACCACACCGGACCTCACCACACCGGACCAAACCCTACCTCAATGCCCTACCAAACCTCACCCCACCTTACCTCAATACCCTACCTTGCCCGACCTAACCTGACCTTACCCCACCGAACCTTACCAAACCAGACCCCACCTGACTTGACCTTGCATTACCCGACCTTACCTCACCTCGCCTAACCATACCTCAATACCCTGCCACACCTCACCCTACCTTACCTCACCATGCCAGACCAAACCACAATACCCTACCATACCCGTCCTAACCTAACCTCACCTGACCTTAGCGTACCGTACCATGCCTTACCTCAATACCACAGATTAAGGGGCATTAAAGCCCCTTGATTAATTAAGCAGCTATATCATAGAAGCCAAGCATATTGAATTGTAGGACTTTAAACTTACCAAATTTAACACGAAAGTCACCAATCCCAATACGACGACCAGCATCGACAATGAAGTTTTTTACTGAGTCAACGTCGATCAATGAAGTATCAATCAAGAGAGACGCAGCACCGACATAACCGCTAGGGATTCTTACTCGGTTTCTCATGATTTTAGAAGTACCAATCCGAACGGATCGACAATCAACGAATCTGCCATAGGGGTCTTCCCACATTTCAGAAGCGTCTTTTGTACCTTCGTAATCTAAGATTATTAACTCATCATCTACCTGAGTAACAGATTGACTAACTTGTTTGCCCATTTTAGAAGCTTTAGCGGCCTCTTGAATAGACCTGATTAAATACTCTGTAGGGACGGCGGGATTGCCGTATCCTTCAAAAACAAAGTCTTCCCCTTGTAAGTAGCATCGCCCTTCTGTTGCCCAAACACCAGAATTTAACCAATCAGCTTTTTCCATCGAAGCTAATACATATTCAGTTTTAGCTTTTCCTCTTCGATTCTTAATTGGTTCAATTGTTTTATTTACTTGATTTTTGGGATTCATACCAGCAGACGAATGCAAAAGCAGGTCTGTTGTTCCTTGTATCTGAACTTCGATAATTTTTAGATTGCTAGTCATGTGGAAAATCTTCCTGAAATTGTAAGTATAGGTAACTTACGTTAACTATACTTAAATATACCATAAGCTTTATAGAAATGTCAAGTAAGAAGTCTAAAGATTTTGCTTTAACAGTCCTATCGCCACAGGGCTTCCCTGATATTTAATCATCTCCCCAGTCTGGGTAGTATTGCAAATAGACAGCTTGTCGCTCGGTAGCCTGCTTTTCAAGTTTTTCAATTTTTTCATCGTCAAAACCATGCTCCCAAATTAGAGAATCAAGAAACTGGTCTTCTTTCTCTATAAACAATTCCTTCTTAACCATGAAATCTTGGCAACCATAAGACATCCCTCCGCTTTTCCCTATAAAAATAAGCGCATTGTCTTCAACGGTCGCCAAAAGCTCTTTTAATTGTTTTGCAGTAATCATTTTGCGTCTCCTGAATGAAAAACTAATTCTTATCAATAAAAAGAGGAAACCCTATAGCTTCCCAGCATTCTAATAGTCTCGGTACGTCAACAGTCTGAACCGTATAATTTGATCCTGTATTAGCAATGAGAAATTTTTGAAAAATTTCTGGGGCGATATAAACGCTAAGGCTGGGAACATCGGCATGATTTGAAAACAAATTACCAGACTTTTCGGCTAATTCAGAGGTAATCCCAACTGAAATATCGGTTATCAGCAATTCTTGATAAACTGAATCGCTTTCATTAGGAAAAACCCATGCAATAAATCTAACAATATAATCAGGTTTTGCATTCATAAATATTTAAAGTAGTGCTAAACTATACTTAAATCTACCATAAGCCTACTAGAAATGTCAAATAAAAATTATTATCCTCTTAATGTCCGTACCTCGTTACCTGAATCTGAAAGACTAAAAAAATACTGTAATTCCCAAAAGCGGTCAATAACCGAGGTCGTCCGGGAATTAATTAGAAGTTTACCTGATGACTAATACTTAAGGATGTTATCGGGATAGCCAATATTAAAAGTGCCAGTCTGTGAACTGGCACTTTTAATTTATTCTCCGATTAATAGTTGACGGTTTCTAGCCTTAGAAAAAAGTTGCTTAACTTCCTTAAGGTTTTCGGTAGGGATGTAGGACGCTTGATTAACCCTTAACCCCTGACACACTAAATGAGAGTGTCCATTTTTTTCTAGCCAACGCTCTAACTCTTTTCCAGACTTGAATCCTAGTTCTTTCCCTAACTCAGCAGTAGAGCGACCCTCAAAACTGACATTCCGTCCGTTTTTACAGATAATTGTTTCAGTGACTTTTTCAACCTTCTCTATGACAATATCTGGACGGCCATCCAACAAGGCTAAAACCTCAGCACCATGAATTAGTCGAATTGCGTCACGCCGATCCATGTAGTAGGTTTTAGCCTTTGTGAGTTCTAACTCAAGTTCTAATTCCCGAATACGCCCACTTTGAGCGGGGATTACTTCTTTGATGATTTGTTTTGCCTTTTCAAACCCATCAACCAGCTTTTCCTTGCAGTCTAAGACTTGTTCCGTATTACGAGAAAAAGTCATTAATAAGGTAGCTTGGTATTCGTTTAAGTAACAGTAAGAAACTTCATAAGTCCCTCCCTGTGGACGTTTCACCACGTCGATTTCAAATCGCACTGGTTCTTTTCGCTCTAAACGGTCAAGATGTTTCTTGATTGTCTTAAGTAAAGTTGCGTGTTCAATCCCCAACTCATCAGCAATCAAACGAGAATCGACGACAAGACAATCATTCTGTGATACTATTTCAATAGCCATATTGGCCTCCTATTCAGGTAATGTGGTTAGTCCCCCGTTAGTACCGGGGGCATTACTACAATTGTACCATCTCACATAGTTGCTTGACGATTCTAGTCAGTAAGAAGAAATAGTCAGGGAGAGAGGATTAAGATAATCCCCTCTCTTTTTTAGTGTCCTGTACTGGTAGCCATTGTTAGATTGTAAATAGATTGTAGATATTGCTATTAACAATAAAACCCTTGATATATATAGCTTCTAGACTTTGTAGATACTGTTGACACTATCCCCCGATATTATTTTTTATGCTCTTATTGTTGAGACTGTCTCCTCTCTTTACTCTATTTTCTTTTTTTCCTGTATAGAGCATCAACGGCATCTACAAAGTCTGAAATCTAGACAGGGTAAAGGTTTCGATTGTAGATAGGGTTATCTACAATCTATCTACAATCCAACTTCCCGCGGTATTGCCTCTTAGTTGCGAGGAAAAAACTCTGGACATCTGTTTTCAAGGGCATTCATCATAACTTTCCTTGTTGAGAGCCTTACTGCTTCGTCATGCAAAATATCCGTTATTTCCGATCCTACACCGGGACCTATATACATTCTTCTTTCATTTTGATAAACAGCATCCTTAATCGCTCCCATAGTTTCCCCTAGTGTCCATCCAGATTTAAGATAGTCACAGGTTCTTTTCTCAAGTATCTCTTGAGTCTGTTGTCAAGAGACAGTGCCACGGTAGGCATCATTCCTAAAAGCAATAAGCTTAAAGCAATCTTTCTCATCGAGGTTGTGGTAATTTTCTAAGATTTTACCACTCCCGAAACAGGTACTCGATAAACCAGTACAGGTGGGTACTCATGGATATAGGTTTTAATCACGCCATTTATTGAGTCGGCGTGAATATATTCCCCGTCGCCCAAATAGATGCCCACATGACCATTTATGCCTGATTTGCGAAAGACTAAAACATCTCCCTTGTCTAGACTACCTTCTACTCTTATCAGAATACTCTCAATAAATCTCACTAAGAAGTTGTTCCTAGGAATGCGTTCGTAGTTTTCGATGATGAAATCGTAGGGTAAGAATCCGACTTTAATCCCCACGCCAGCGATAAATCCTACGCAATCGGTTCCAATACCTTTGAGGGATTGACCATGAAACCAGGGAGTACCAAGCCACTCGATAGCCTCGGTAACAATTTGATTAGCTAAAGAATCGTTTTTTAGTTCGTTCATTTTGTGCGTTTTCCCGTTCTTTCAATTGATTTAAACTATAACCCATATCATTTCGTGATTCTACAGTAACGTTGTTAGTGTTATTGATTACTAAAGATTGATTAGAACTATTGTTATTTGAGGTTGTGGAATAGTTAGGTTTACCTCCGACAAATCCCCCGTTAGCATAATTTTTAATAGGAGCGTTATTTCTGTATTCTAGATAGGCTTCTGTCTCTTTAGGGTTAAGAACTAACTCATCTTCATTGGCTACGATTAAGCGAGGTTTTCGACCGCCACTCATCGCTCGTTCGCGTTGGAAAGCTGAAATGATGTTTTTCTCTATCGGAGCGTTAGCTTTACCTACTTTTCCACCATCACTAAAAAGGCTAAATCCTGTACCTAGAGAAAAGGCAGAAGCCGGAGTAGAAGCAAAACCAGATGGGGCTATACTACCAAGTAAACCAATCGAACCAAGTCCGCCTAGTCCTCCACTAAAAACTCCTGTTATTCCGCTAAGTAGCCCATTAAATAAGCCACCGCCGCCACCTCCCCCAAAGATAGAAGAAAAGATGTTACCTACTGGTTTAAAAATACTGTTTAGGGCATTAGCAAAGAAGTTACCTACTGGCCCGATGATTGCATTAAATACCGATTCAAATGCCTGAGTAATTGGTTTAGTGAATCCATCGATAGCAGAAGTTAAAGCATCGATAGCAGGCTTGGTAATACCCTCAACAAATTTTGTCATGATATTTAATCCAAGACTACTGAAAGCTGATCCTATTCCTTTTCCTTCTCTAATATCAGAGAAAAAGCTTTCAGCCGCGTTACGATTTGGAGATGTGTCTAATGCTACTCGCTCTAATCTTAATTCTGCAAGTTTTTCCCATTCCGAGCGGATATTAGCTACATATTCAGCGTATTCTGGTAATCCTTCATAAACTTGAAGATAATCTTCTAGTTCTTCTTTTTCTTTTTGTAGGCTAATACGTTCGGCAAGGATAGCAGAATCGTCAAATAATCCAGAACCAGATTGAAATTCTAGTCGCATTCTTTGGATAGTTAAATCATTTAACCGGTCGCGAATACTTCTGACTGTATCTCTGGTTCTTCTGAATGATGCTTCCAAGGTAGCCGCTCCCTGATTTCTACCTAATTGTTCAATTGCTTGATCGAGGATCGCTACCTGTTCTTTAGCCAATTCAGCGTTTTTAGCTAAAACCTCAATACTATCTGTCATTTCTTTGACAAATTCAGGGGGAAGGGCTATACCTTCTCTTTGGAATTCCCCTAAGATTTCTTTTATTGCGTCGCTGTATTTTTGTTGGGCATCGGCATTTAAAAGCAAAGTCCGTCGCTGGTCTTCTAGTGATTCAATCTGAGAGCGATATTGTCGAGAGACTTCTGTGGCACTCTTATTAATTTCCTCTTGTACTGTCAGATACCCTTTAGAATTGATAGTCAAGTCAGCGACATTTTCAGAAGCATCTCTTAAGGTCCGTTCTAATGTACGGGCATCCTCTTCTTGTTGTCGTCTAAATCTGATTGATCTGTCAAGAGCATTGTTTAGATTTTGTTGCTCTTCTAATCGTCTTAAAAACTCCTGACTGTTTCGTTCGGCTATTTCAGCATTGCGAATTTGATCAGCCGCCGTGCCAAGATTAGCCGTAGGGAGATTAGGAACGGGGGGTAAATTAGGATTCTGGAAGTTAATCGGATTATCTTTAAGAACTGGCGGTAAATCGGCATCCCAGAAATCATCTTGATTTTGATTAGGTAAAGTCGGTAATTGGGCTATGGACGGGGGAGATGGTAGCTCTTGAGCTATAGATGGGGGACTGCTAAATTCTGGGCCACCTTGACCGCCGCGACTTGTTTGTTTGCCGTCAAGATCGACAAACATTGAATTAGCCCCTGATTGAACTACCCAGTTAGCGATTTTTGCAATTTGATTGGGATCGGTAAAAACAAGGCATCCCGCACTGCCAAGCTGTAAATCGTCTAAATGGAATCCGATTTGTGATCTCCCAGTAGAGAACTTTGGTTCGGCTCCTATCCACGCAGGACCAACAGTTCCTAGCGGAATTTGGCTAGGTTTATAATTTGCAAGCTGTCCAGAATTAAATTGTCGAAGATAACGAGATGCGTGGTTAGCGTCAACAGACCAATTGCCGTCAGGCAGTGGAGTTTCACTGCCACGAATATTGGTTCTATTAGTTCCAATTGCAGACTGCGTTGATGGTCTTCCTGTTACTCCTCCGATTACTGTATCTACTACTTTTCCGTCTTTGATTAAATCAAATTGAAGTATCTCTAGTCCTTCTGGTGTTCTCTGTCCAGATTTTCTTACTAGGATATTTGATCCTTTTTGTAGATTTTGCGGTAATTGTAATGCACTGGGGACAACTGGACTTTGAGAAGGGACATTAGCGCCTTGACCGCCTTGATTCCTTCTGATTTGTTGAACACGGTTTAATGCCCCGCTATTAGCAGGATTGTCGTTATATTGCAGTGCTTCTAGTTCAGATTGAGTACGGGGAGCATTTGGTTGATATTTTCGTAAAGACTGTTCATAAACTTTTAACAGGTCTTCCATCCGTTTCATGCCTTGCCCTGGGTAATTAGCCCCTGGGAAAGATGCCCATTCTTTGCGGGTTGCGTTAATTGCCCCACGAATATCCCCTTTAAGAAGCTCGTCTAAACCACCTCTCATTAAAATACGGCTTAAGGCTACTAAATCTTGAGAGACGGGAGAGAAGTCTTTTAACCCTAATTTTGATTTTTCTTCATCCCATGTAAAATCCATAATCTGGTATCTTCCAGATGCAGAGGAACTGGTTGATCCAAACGGGATTCTTTGACGTGGATGATCCGCAAAAGAACTAAATTGTCCATGTCCAAAAAGGGTGTTATATCCCTTATTTGGCATATTAGCAGTACCTTCTGCATAAGCAATAGTATCAAGGAAAGCCTTAACATAAGGATTGTCTAAATGTTGAGATAATTCTTGTCCGCGGCGTGTTAACCCATTAGGAATTGAAGGTGACTGTAACGGTGGCGGCGGCAAAAACCCTCCCCCATCCCAAACAGGAGCAGGGATAAAATTACCAGGAGCCGGTAATATTAAACCTTCCTTAGCTTTTCTGATTGCCTCGGCAGTTTCTTCTATACTTTTTACCAAGTCTTCCCCAGAAGTCTTGATATTTGGGGGAATAGCTACTAACTCAGAATTGATTAATTTAATCGGTTCTGGGAGTGTATTGAGATTTGCGACAATATCCTTGATTGATTGGGGAATAAAGCCTAATTCTTTATTGGTTTGTCGGATTAAGTCAGCTAAGGTGCGATTAAGATTTTCTTGGGTTCGTTTAATATCCTCAATCGTTCTTAGTCGGTTTCTTTCAGCTTCTTGCTGTTGCTCTTGTAGGTTGCGAATATTTCTTAAGGTAGAGATATAGGAAGTTTCTATCTCTTCGGTTCGGGACTGGAAAGTACGACCGCGACTAGCAAGGTCAGCTTGTCCCTGTACAAATTCTAGGAAAATGTCACCTAACTCTTTACCAGCGTCACTTGTACCGGGTATCAATAACCGGTTTTTGACTTGCTGTACCCTGATTCTATCGGTTGTATCCAGTAGCTGATTTTGGGTATTTAAAAGGTTCTTGTCGAGTTCCCTGACTAAATCACTGTAACTTTCAGATAGGGAACGATTCTCTTTAAATGCTGATAGTTGAGCGTCTTCGACTTGTCTTCTGTAGTCCTCAATCTGCCGGTTGAAGTCAACTATTTGACGGTCAAGGTTGCGGTAATAGTCTTGTAGCGAGGTTTGTTGCTGTAATAGGTTAGCGCGGGCTTGTTCTAGGGCTAATTCCGCTGCAACGATTTGTGATTTAATTTCTATTGGATTACCAGTGTTGTCTGCTAATTGCTGATAAAGTAATCCAATGGCTTGAATCCTTTCCTCTACATCTATTTCAGCATTTCTTAAAGAAGCATTAACACCACCAAACGGATTAGCACGAATTACGTCAATACGTTTTCTTGCAATTTCAGAATCTACTCTTAATTTAGTTTCTGACTGATGCTTTCTTAGTCTATCTTGAGTAGCGTCATATTCAGACTTAGCAAGAGATAATCTAGCTGATGCTAGTTCTTTCTCCGCTTCAAATGTAGCTTTTCTCGTTTCCTCAATCGCATCTACCTGCTCTTGAGTTCGCCCTGATTCTGGAACGCTTAAATATTGTTCTAGGGTTTGCTGTTGTTTTGTTAGGTTTGCCTCAAATTGTTTAATTCGTTCTTTTTGAGTTTGAATTTCAATATTTCTGGTTTGTTCTCCAATTTGCACTGGATTTAAGTTAGAACGATAAACTGCTGTTTGATCATTTAAAGATTTATTTTCAATACGTCGCATTGTTTTTTCGTATTGAACTTCAAAATCTCTTATTGCATCAGTCGCTTTTTGCCATGCTGATTCTAACGGAGTTAGTATGTCATAAAAACCAGCTTCTTCTAAAGATTTTCTGGTTTCTTCGACTATTTTTTGATTGCCTTCTACAATTGCCCTTAAAGCCTTTTTAGCTCCTTCTGGTAAATCCTGTTTATCAATCGCTTCGATACGACTGTTTAATCCTTTTCTTAATGACTCAAAATCAGTCATAAATTCGTCTAAAGGCTTAATCTTTTCTTTTCTAAGATCATTAAGTCTTTTAATTTCTTTGTCTATTTCTCTGATTCTAACTTTACTTTCAGATGTATTTGTTAACCCTGCGGTTGTTCTTTCTTTTTGCAGTCTTTGTATAGAAGCATCAATTATTTTAGCCTCATTAGCAAAGGGGTTAAGTAAGTTGATCGATTTACCTACAGTTTCAGGCATTAACGACTGACCAGTTAATGCTTTTGATATTTCTTGATTAACTCTTTTTAGGTCTCTAGCACTATTTAAAAGCTGACTTTGCGCAAGTGTAAATTCACCATAGTAGTCATTAAAATATTTTTCTAAGCCAGGTGATAATGCTCCTGCTTCTAATCTGGTAGCTTTAGCAATGCGATTTTTTTCTATGTCTTTTGGAGAAGGTGGCCGAAATCCAAATATTTCATTAGGTAGTCCCAGTGGACTACGCCCGTCTTTTATAGCATCATCACTTTTGTAACTAGAACTTTCGTCTCCTAGTATAGCCATTAAGTTTAGTTCTAGCCCTTTTGAGGGAAGTTCATCTCCTCGCTTAACTTTTACTTCTAATGTAGGAGCTTCTAACTTATTTAATAATTTTTGAATATTGTTAATGCTTGCACCTATTTTTTGTTCTGATTCGTTTAAACTGGCCTGTAAAGGATTTGTAAAATCACTTCTAGCAAAAGCCATAAATCCTAGAGCAACAAAAGCCTTAAGAGCGATATTAAGAGCAACTAAAGCCCCTTTAGCCATGGCACTACTAGCGAATAAAGTATCAAATACTCCCCCTAAACTTTTAGCATTAGTAGCCGCTGTCCATATCGCCCCACTCATTCCTTTAAAAGTTAACCATAGTTTACTCAGTAAAGGTACTAAGAACATTTGCCCTAATACAATAAGCTGTTCAAACATAAAAGTTAAAGCAGTTAGCTCAAAAACACCGCTAGGAATAGATTTAAAAAGATTACCTAATGTATTTCCGATTGATTGTATTGGATTGACTGCTTTTTCCCAGTTGTAACCAAAAAAGCCTTTTCCTGATGCACCGTAAGAAATATTCTCTAAACTACCAATAGAAGCGGCGATTATGTTTGTAGTTCCTTTCGCCATGTTTGTAAACAGGTCGTTTTCAGTATTAAAAACGTCATCGATTACATCGGCTAAAATACCAGACATAAATGGGGTTAAAGTAATTAAGCCTGTTTTCCACGCGCCCATTATAAACCCTTGTATATTACTAACAACAGGTGCTATTTTAGGCATTGCTAAAATGGTTGACAGCCCAATGCCAACTTGCGCTACTACGCCAATCGTAAATGCTCCTGCGAGTTGTGAGATAATTCGGAAGTTATCACTAAAAGCCGTAACAATGCCCGATGCTAGATTGGTAATCCCAGCAAACATACCTCCAAAAATATCAGTAAAATTCCGATCTAATTTAAATAAAGCTGTCTCCATCGAAGCAAGCGCACTGGTAAAATCACTTGTACCTTTTTCTGCTGCAGACCCGAATTCTTGTTCTAGAATTTTTGTGACTTTTGGTAAAACTTCATCGGATAAAAGCGAGCCTTTTGCCACTAATTGACCCAGTTCTGCTTGGCTAACCCCTAGTGCTTTAGCAAACACTGACATAGTTGGTGGAAATTTCTCGCCCAGCTGCTGCCTGAGCTCTTCCATTGAGACCTTATTTTTTGCAACCAGCTGGGTATAGGCGTTGAGAACTAAACTAGCATCAAAGGTATTTAATCGCAAGGCTTTAATTGACGCTGTGATAGCAGAAAAAAGCTCTTTAGTTGCTTCACCTTCTAGTTTTGTTCCCTTTGTTGCTACTGCTAATTGAGTATACCCTTCTGACAAAGACTGCAAGGAAACTCGATATTTTTCTGCTAATCCTAACAGATACTTGTATTCAGCGTCAGATTTAAGCGGATCGCCTGTAACAGCGTTCAATCTAGCATTAAAGTTTTCTACTCCCTGTATTCTCTGACTAGCTCCCTGAAAAGCAGGTGATACCATGTTAATCCCACCAGATACAGCTAAAGCCGTCGGTAGTAATGGCAAGGCTAAAGGGGCTAAAGATGCTAATGCTGGCAATAAAGGATTAGACATTGCAGTCATGCCAAAAAGCATACCAAAACCTTCTCTTGCCACGGTTTCTCTTTCGCTAGGGTCTTTGCTAATTTTCCGCTTAATGCTATTACTCATATTCCGGAAAAACTTATCAAAGTAAGATTCAGTACCAAAATCTGCATATTTTTGAGCTAAGGTTTCTATTTTTGCATCAGCGAAAGTAGAACGACGGACTCGATTTAATGCCCTTAAAGGTCGGTTTAAAAATCCTTGTAAAGATGTTTCTTCTTGTCTTTCTTGTTTTAATCTTGCCAATTCAGCGCGTTCTCGGGCTTCTTTCTCTCTGGCAGCGCGTCTGTCAAGAATAATTTTTCTTCTGGCTTCTATATTAGCCATTGCTTTAGGGTCTGGCGCGCCTAATCTACGAAGCCCTTCTATTTCTTCTTGTACCCTTTTTTCTGTTTCTTGTTGTCGTTTTTTCTCTTGTTCTTTAATAGATTTCCATTCTTGAGGCGATTTAATTCTTTGATTCTTTTGAGCTTTGTTAGTTTCTTGTTGGATAAAGACATCCCTAGCAGATTCTAATTTGTTCAACAGTTCAATGGTTCTGTTGCTATTAGCTCCAAATTGTCTAATAGCAATTTGAACAGCTTTTTGCAATTTGTTTAGATAGTCTTGATTAATCTCTTTAGTAGCGAAAGAAGGTGAAGATATGCGGTTAAGCCCATCAACTTCCCTTTGAATTAACTGGTTAGTATTATCTCTACGTTGACCAATAGACTGTCTTAACTCACTAATCCTAGATTGTCTTCCCCAATTGTTACTACGATTAATACCAATTGTTTTTTGAGTCTTTAGCCAATCCTGAAACTCTTTAGCTCGTTTCTGTTCGTATCTGTCTCTTATCGCTTGACGTTTTCTTTCTAGTTCAGCTAATCTTTCAGGGGATTGAGACAAAGCTAATCTGTTTAACCCATCAACTTCCCTTTGAATTAATTGATTAGTATTGTCCCTGCGTTGACTAATAGACTGTCTTAGTTCGCTAATACGAGACTGTCTATTCCAATTAGTGTTACGATTAATACCAATTGTTTTTTGAGTTTTTAACCAATCTTGGAACTCTTTAGCTCTTTTCTGCTCGTATTTATCTTTTATAGCTTGACGCTTAGCCTCAATATCGCCTAGTCTCTCAGGAGATTGAGCGATAGATAAAGACGATGCCAATCTGTTTAAATCAGTAATCTCTTTCTGTACACTTCTTTCTGTTTCTTGTTTTAATTTAGCTTCTTGCTCTCTTTTTCTTTTAATGGATTCTGCTTGTTGGTTTATTTCTTGCTTAGTTTTAGGAATGCGGTTAACTTTACTAGCTTCCTGCTTAGCTACAATTCCTCTGGCAGATTCTAATTTATTTAGCAATTGAATAGTTCTATCGCTATTAACTCCGAATTGTCTGATAGCAATTTGAACAGCTTTTTGTAATTTATTTAAATAATCGTCGGTTATATCTCTACTAGCAAAAGGTGAAGATATGCGGTTAAGCCCATCAACTTCTTTTTGTATTAACTGGTTGGTATTATCTCTACGTTGACTAATAGACTGTCTTAACTCACTAATCCTAGATTGTCTTCCCCAATTGGTACTACGGTTGATACCGACATTCTGAGTCTTTAACCAATCTTGAAACTCTTTAGCTCTTCTCTGCTCGTATTTATCTTTTATTGCTTGACGTTTAGCCTCAATATCAGCTAATCTTTCAGGGGATTGAGACAAAGCTAATCTGTTTAATCCATCAACTTCCCTTTGAATTAATTGATTAGTATTGTCCCTGCGTTGACTAATAGACTGTCTTAGTTCGCTAATACGAGACTGTCTATTCCAATTAGTGTTACGATTAATACCAATTGTTTTTTGAGTCTTTAGCCAGTCTTGAAACTCCTTAGCTCGTTTCTGTTCGTATTTATCTTTTATTGCTTGACGTTTAGCCTCAATATTAGCTAATCTTTCAGGAGATTGGGCGATAGATAAAGACGATGCTAATTTGTTTAAATCAGCAATCTCTTCTTGGACTTTTTTCTCTGCTTTTTGTTGCTGGTTTCTTTCTTGTTCTTTTCTTTTTTTAGTTAATTCAGCTTGCTCATTTATTTCTTGTTTGGTCTTAGGAACGCGATTAGCTTTATCAGTTTCTTGCTTAACTGCAATCTTTTTAGCAGATTCTAATCTATCTAATAACTGAATAGCTTTGTTGCTGTTAGCTCCAAATTGTCTGATAGCAATTTGAACAGCTTTTTGTAATTTATTTAAATAATCTTCAGTTATATCTTTACCACCAAAAGGTTGAGATATGCGGTTAAGCCCATCAACTTCTCTTTGAATTAATTGGTTAGTATTATCTCTACGTTGACTAATAGATTGTCTTAGTTCGCTAATACGAGACTGTCTATCCCAATTGGTACTACGATTAATACCGACATTCTGAGTCTTTAGCCAGTCTTGAAACTCCTTAGCTCGTTTCTGTTCGTATTTATCTTTTATAGCTTGACGTTTTCTTTCTAATTCAGCTAATCTTTCAGGGGATTGAGACAAAGCTAATCTGTTTAATCCATCAACTTCCCTTTGAATTAATTGATTAGTATTGTCCCTGCGTTGACTAATAGACTGTCTTAACTCACTAATACGAGACTGTCTTCCCCAATTGGTGTTACGATTAATACCAATTGTTTTTTGAGTTTTTAACCAATCTTGGAACTCTTTAGCTCTTTTCTGCTCGTATTTATCTTTTATAGCTTGACGTTTTCTTTCTAATTCAGCTAATCTTTCAGGAGATTGAGAAGCAGATAGAGATGTAGCTAATTTATTTAACCCATCAACTTCTCTTTGTACTAACTGATTAGTATTATCTCTACGTTGACTAATAGACTGTCTTAACTCACTAATACGAGACTGTCTTCCCCAATTGGTGTTACGATTAATACCAATTGTTTTTTGAGTTTTTAACCAATCTTGGAACTCTTTAGCTCTTTTCTGCTCGT
>Ga0222713_10000099_pt1 | contig 90921 bp, 131 predicted proteins | sample C33_649DmetaG_FD_165061 | JGI IMG/M metagenome (GOLD analysis project Ga0222713, IMG submission 165061) | Estuarine water microbial communities from San Francisco Bay, California, United States - C33_649D | ecosystem: Environmental > Aquatic > Marine > Unclassified | place: USA: California...
TGAAACCGGACTGCCGGTGGAAATCACCGACCTGTTCACCGAAACCGATGCCAAGGCTCCGGCGTACCATCTCGCCCACCGGATCCTGTCCGCCGGCGTGGTTCGCCCCGAATGGGCGAATGTTCAGGTGGTCACGATGCGAACCGGAACCATCACCACCGGAAAGGGTGGAACCATCACCGGCGAAACCACCACCACCGGAAAGGTCGGCACCGTTCGGGTGTTCATCACGCCGGTGTCCTGACCGAACCGAACCACCGAAAGGGAACCCCGACCCGAAAGGGTCGGGGTTCTCCCTTTCCCGACCCACTTTCGGGTCTGGCGTACTGACCCACTTTCGGGTCGAGCGTACTGACCCACTTTCGGGCAGGGATCCCTGGAACCAAACGGCTGCCAGATCGAGGTCGGCTGGAGTACTGATCTAACGTTAGACCCGATTGAGTAAACAATCCCTTCCCATCGGCTGAGTCCGATCAGATAAGAAAACTCTAACGTTAGACCGCAAAATCCTAAAGGCGGGTGTACAGCGGGGTCGCTACGCTGGGGAGCCGTACACCCGCTGGGCAGATTGTTGCGATTGCAACTAGTTGAGTGAATGTTGCAATTGCAACGAACACGTTTCTGGGCGGCGCATCGACCCAATCCCAGAAACGGAGAAGCCCCGCCGTTTCCGGCGGGGCTTCCGTTGTTGCGGTGCGGTGCGGGTCAGGCCACGGGTGCGATGACCACGTGTGTCGCACGTGTCGTCGTCGTTTCGCCGGTAATCTCCGTGCGGGTCGCCGTAACGTTCCGCATTCCGACAACGGCGACATTGTGCCAGTAGGGACGAATTGCGCCGTGTGAGAGCGCACGGTGCGCCGTGTGGTACACCTTGTCCGAACCGTCCACGGGGAACAGGTCAGAAACGTCCACGCTCTTGCCGGTGCGGATGACCGTCAGCACCACGGCGAGAAGAGCGGTGACCCGCGCCCAATTCGCACGGTTGGAACCGTTGCCATTGTCGCGGTACTCCGTGACCAATTTCTGCGCCTGTTGCGCGTCGGACGGCGACACTTTCGCCGTGGTGAATGTTGCCTGCTTTGTGTCCATCGGACACCTCCTTGTGTGCCGGTGCGATGACCGGATGAGAAGAGCGTAGCAGAAACAAACGGAGAAACACAACGCTAGGGCAACAATTAGAGAATGTTCACCTAAAGTTTACTTACACAATGCAAATAATAATCATTCACTAATTTGCATAATAATGCAGTCGAGAAGATGACGGTTCTATCGTTAGAGCCGGCGACCACACCCCTGGTTTCTAACGTTAGAAATCTGACTTTATGAGAGGCTTGCATCTGGCCGGCTGGTGCGCTATTACGCTCGTTCCTCACTTAGCGCACCAGCGGCTCTAACGTTATATACATTATAACTTTATTACACATTTCTAACGATACAAATATTTCTTCTAACGTTGGGAAAAATCTAGTCTAGGGTCGTTGACTTTCCCTGACGAGTTACTAAGATGAAGACATGGCAAAACAAATACACACACTCACCATTCAGTTCCCGACCCGCCAAGCATTAGCAGACTTTGTGCGAGACCATTTCGAGGCTGGTCTAGCAGTCTACGAGGCTGACGCTCTTGACCCCGAATATGTTGGCAATCCTGGTTCCAACTCATACGTCCTGCGTCGTGCCGGTCACAAGCCTGAAGAAATGCGGGTCGCCTAACGACCCTCGTTCATGGTCATGCCGATCCGAAAGAGGGTCGTCATGACCACAACCAAACGTTAGAACCCGCCCCAAAAGGCGGGTCTCTTTCGGATAACAATTCTAACGTTAGGAATACAGTTCTAACGTTAGGGCGGGCGTGCGGTGGGGTCGCTACGCTGGGGAACAAGCACGCCCGCTGGCACGATAGTTGCAAACGCAACAAGTTGAGTGAATGTTGTAAATGCAACGAACGCAATAGTTCTAACGATAGGAACCGGACTTTATTCGACCGTCGCGGCACTTCGGTACAAACGAAAGACCCCGCCCTCTCGGGCGGGGTCTCGTTGCCGTCGCTCTCGTTTGTCAGTTTGGCGTGATGAAGACTCGCCCGTGCCCCTTGCTCGTTGCCGTCTTGCCCGTGATGCTCGTTGCCGTTTCGCCTTCCACGCTCACGAACATAGTCACGCTGAAAGTCTTCCCGAGCATCTTCTCAAACGTGCGAGTCCGAGACCACGCAACGTGGTACTCGTTGCTCTTGCCAATGAGAGGTCGAACCTCGTTGGTGACTTCCACGCTGTCGCCCGTGATGAGAGCGACGAGGACAGCAAGGCGAATCGCATCGCCAGCCTTGCGAGTGTCCGAGTCGGGACTTCCCGAGCGATTGCCCAACGGGGGGAGACTTGCGAGGTGAGCGACAGCCTTCGCCATTGTCGCTTTGTTCACCTTCGCCTTTCGTAGTGTCGTAGTTTCCATTGCCTTGCCTTTCGTGAATCGGCGTTATTGCCGTACCTAGGAAACTAATCGGTATTCGCAAGCGAGTCAAGGGGAAATGTTTATTCATAGTCACGCATAACGATACAAGAAACCGGCGAGTCGAATCTCTATCGTTAGAGCCGGCAAGTCGAGCCTACTTTCTAACGTTAGAGAAATGACTTTATGAAAGCCCTAACGTTAGAGCGCTGGTGCGCTATTTGCTCGTTCCTCACGTAGCGCACCAGCCGCTCTAACGTTAGAGAACAGCAGAAGTTTAGCGTATTTCTAACGATAGGAACTCGACTTTATGAAGGCTCTAACGTTTCAAAAAAACTTTGTAACGATACAAAACAATGCTTGACCACCTTGTAGGTATCGCATAGGATTATCTCATCGGGAACGGAGTACCGATACGAAAGGAAGTTATGGCAGTTTCACGGGCAGTCAAGGACTTGTTCCTGACCGACGAACTCGGTTGGCAAGAAGCAGAACAAATCGAGGCTATCGTTAGCACGGTGTCTCCCGAATGGCAGAACGCTCTGCGGTTCTGTATCGTTATCGGTCGCAAGGGCGACAGCGACGCTTTCCGCGACCTCGCCAAGCGTATCCTGCGGAACGAGCAAACGTTAGGGGGTGAGTGAGATGCCCAAGCGTTCACGCTGGTACTACGAAATCCGTTGGCTGGTTCGTGTAACGTTCTGGACAGCCGTATGCCTGATAGCGACGGCGACCCTCGTATCGTTAGCGGTGTTCCTGACGGACTTCGTGAACTACGTCTGGCACGGTACAGGTCGATAGCGTATCGTTAGACAAGTCGAAACCGGCCCTATCGTTAGGGTCGGTTTTCGCTTCCGCCATGCCCTAACGTTAGAAGCGCCGGTGTTCTAACGTTGATGCTCAACGTTAGAACACCGGCTTGTCTAACGATAGAAAAGTTATTGTATTTAGTAGATTTCTAACGATAGCAATCAGACTTTATCAGAGCTCTAACGTTTCAAAATATTTCTAAAGATTTCCTACAATAGTGTGGAATAGCCTTACTGGTCGCCTAGAGTTACTGACATGAACACATACACAGAACACAACAGCCCCGAAGAAGCCATCGCCTACTGCGCCGAGCACAATGACGAACTCTTCCCCGAAGCCAAAGAACTCACCATCACCGGCACACTCTCCTGCCCGATGTGCCGTTCCAAAGCGTGGATCATCATGCCTGCCGAGTGGGTCGATGCGTTCCTGTCCGGTGCGTTCGCACAGGATGCGTTTCCGAACATGACATCCTCACAGCGAGAGCGGTTCATCACAGGGATCTGCCCATCCTGCTGGGGCAAGATGTTCGCACGCTGAACCAACGTTAGAAGCCCGCCCTACGGGGCGGGCTTCTTTCGGCTAGCGACACTAACGTTAGAGCGCCGGTGTTCCAACGTTAGCTCGCTAACGTTGGAACACCGGCTGTGCTAACGTTACAGCCGAACTGGTATTTAGTACGGTTCTAACGATACAGGCTCGACTTTACCTGAGCTCTAACGTTTCAAAATATTTCCTAAATAGTTGTGAAATGGTCTTTCGGGCTGTTACCATCTTGTCTATGAGCATTCATCACATCACAGACCAAGACATTGTTGATCACCTCGTCTATTCAGGTGCGAGCCAGTACAGTTGGTATCGTATCTTGGAATGGGACGGCAAGGACGTTCACGTTGAGATGTACACAGGTGAGGGCGGCATCGTTACAAAGTCTTTCCTCATCTCTCAGTTGCGAGATGTTATCGTTAGCATCCTCAACGATGTGGAACCCTACAGCCCCCGGATTGCGCGAGCAGTCGTAGAAGATGACTTTGACTCGGACGACGCGGATGTGGTTCTCCAGATCGCAACGTTAGGGGAGGTGGTCTTCGGCTGACGAACCCCCAGTCGGTCGAACGTTAGAACCCGCCCTTCGGGGCGGGTTTCTTTCGACCCGGTACTCTAACGTTAGAGCGCCGGTGTTCTAACGTTGACGCTCAACGTTAGAACACCGGCTGTTCTAACGTTAGAACTTTTACTGACTTTAGCACATTTCTAACGATAGATAAGTGACTTTATGTCGGCTCTAACGTTTCAAAATAATTTGTAAACATTAGTCTGGAATTGGTAGAACTTGCTAGAATCTCTCTATGAACAAAACCACCTGTATCTACTGCGGAGTACCGAGAGTCCACCCTGAACGAATCTATCGTTACTGCAACAGCGAAGAGTGCGTGAAGAGGGGACAGTCCTACGAATCACCTATCTATGACAGCACCACGGTGACTGACAGCACGGCAGAACTGACCGATACCATCGCCACGCTGGAATCAGAACTAGCAATCGCTAGCGATAGAATCGCAACCCTCACGGGGCGGGTCGCTGAATTTCAGGCACAAATTGACAAGGGGTTCGCTGATGCCCACAAGGTGTACGACAACGCTATCAGCGTCGGTCGGTTTGATTGTCTCCGTTCTATGGTTAGGCAGCATAACGAATTCGTGATGTCTAGTGGGCTATCGACCCACCCTGATGAATACGTTAGAGACATCTACGGGCAGATGTTGTCACTACTGGAAAGAGACATGAAGAAGGTAGGAATCAGAACATACGGAACGTTAGGCGAGTGGGTCGTTCTCTCTCCTGACACCGAATACAACCATGCCCGATACTTGGCAGAGGACAAGGGGACACGCATCTACGAAGGTGAAGTGGTGCGGGTCGGTTACGAAACCGAAACCGGAATGGTCATAGAACCAGCCCTCGTTATCAAATACTGAATCCAACGTTAGAGGCCGGCTCCGAAGCCGGCTCTCTTTCGCTGGCATCCCCTAACGTTAGAAGCGCCGGTGTTCTAACGTTGAGCATCAACGTTAGAACACCGGCTGTGCTAACGTTAGAGAATCGCATAGATTGAGTGAACTTCTAACGATAGAGGCTCGACTTTATCCAAGCTCTAACGTTTCAAAATAATCTAGAAATAGTAGTGAAATGGTTAGTGGAGTCGCTAAGATGTCGCTATGACCTACAACCTCAGATTCACCTATCGACCCCTTTCCGATTCGTTGATGATTTACGTTGATAACGATAGATTCACGAACGCTGATACCGTGATTCAAGCCCAGTTGGGCGATGACCTAACATTGGAGATTGCCAACATTGACGGATTCCCGCTGTTCTCCGGTGTTCAGATTATGAACGCATCGTTCATTCCGGTGTGGACGGAACCCCTTGACAAGTTCCTAACAATACAACTGCTGGACGCATTCGTTGATACCCTCTCCCGTCTTTCGTGGAAAGCCAACGAAACGGAACCGGAGAACATCTTTGAGCGAATCATTGGGGAACGCTGGACGATGCTGGCAGAACGGAAAGACCTTGCTATCACGATGCCCGACTGAATCGACCCACTCGGCACAAACGTTAGAGGCCGCCCTTCGGGGCGGCTCTCTTTCGCCATCATCCCCTAACGTTAGAGCGCCGGTGTTCTAACGTTGACGCTCAACGTTAGAACACCGGCTGTTCTAACGTTAGAAGATCTCTAACGTTTAGTGAGTTTCTAACGATAGGAGCTCGACTTTATGAGCTCTCTAACGTTTCAAATTTCTTTCTAACGATACAAGAAAGTCGGGAAAGAATGTCGGAAAGGGTAGGGTAGGTGCTAGTCTTTCTCTTGTCGGAAGGGCAGTCCTCCCGACAGTGTTCCACGTGGAACACTCCAAACGAAAGGTACAAGAATGTCGGACTTTGAGATTGTGGATGCGAAGAGCGTTCAGTTCGTGAAGAGGGGTCGCAAGTCGGTCGCTGATCCCAAGTTGGTGGAAGCCCTCAAGAAACTGCCTAACGGCAAGGCGATGGTCATCGCAAGCCTCAAGCAGGATCCCAAGGCGGACACTTACGCTAACGATAAGGCGCGGGTCGCTAGTCAGATCCGCACGGCTTGTAAGTCGGCAGGGCTGGACAGTTTCTCCATTCGGTGGACTGAGACCGGCGTTCCGCAGGTCGTTCGCTGAATCGACCCACTCAGGGCAAACGTTAGGGGTTGGGCTTGCCGCCCGGCCCCTTTCGTTCGCTCCGGCCTCTAACGTTAGGGCAGGTGTTCTAACGTTAGCACGCTAACGTTAGAACACCTGCCGCGCTAACGTTAGCGTGATGCTCCAATTGAGTACACATCTAACGATACAAGAAATCCGCATAATAGTTCTTATTTCACCAATTCGACCGGCTAGGATAGTCTCACCATCCAATAGAGAAAGGTCAAGTAATGGAAAGAGTTAGTGGACAACTGAGCATCCCTACTGAGAACTGGGTCATCTTCTGTAAATACATGGATGTTCTGACCGACATGATCCCAGTGATCGACGCACATGATAAGATTATTTCCGAAATCCCCTCCATTCTTCTGGGTGTTCCCCAGAAATTGGCAAACATCATCGTTCACCATTTGATCGGCTTGGACATTATGGGGAACATTGGTTACGCCAAGGAATTAGTCGAAGAAGCACTGTCCTATCATTACAAGATGCCGATGACGCTTGTGATTGACTGATAGTCGGCTGAAACGTTAGAACCCGCCCGAAAGGGCGGGTTTCTTTCGCATCGGAGTCCTAACGTTAGAAGCGCCGGTGTTCTAACGTTAGATGCTAACGTTAGAACACCGGCTGGGCTAACGTTAGAGGAGCTCTAACGTTTAGTGCGGTTCTAACGATAGACACTCGACTTTATGAGCTGTCTAACGTTTCAAAATATTTTCTAACGATACAACAAAGTCCTAGAATAGTAGGGGAACGCCTAGTGGAACTGGTAGTGTCTTACTTGTCGGGGAACAAACGAACCGACAGAGAGGTAGAAATGTCCAATCCGAAGTCCGGCGACGAGTTTGAGATTGTCTCGTCGTCATCTATCCAGTTCGTGAAGCGTGGTCGTAAGTCACTCGCAGACCCGAAACTCATCGAACAACTCAAGATGCTCAACAAGGGACAAGCGATGGTGATTCGCAAGTACCAGCAAGACCCGAAGTCGGCAACCTACGCTAACGATAAGGCTCGCGTCGCCAGCCAGATTCGGACAGCGTGTAAGACCGCCAACCTCGTCGGATTCAGCATCGTCTGGTCGCCCGAGGGAATCCCGCAGGTCAAACTCTGACCTAGCGTTAGAGAGGGAGCCGCCCCAACGTTAGGGGCGGCTTTCTTTCGACCCAGCTCTCTAACGTTAGACGCTAACGTTAGACGGACGGGCGTAACGTTAGAAACGCTCTAACGTTACGCCCGCGCTAACGTTAGAACCTTATCCATAAAATTTTGTATCCAATTCCTAACACAAATACCATCAATCGACTTTATCTAAAATCTAATCCTAATGTTATAAAAACTTTATAAGGCCTAACGTTAGAACCTTATCTAAAGGAAATGCCTCGACTTTCGCCGAGGCATTCCTTAGGACTAGGCTTTGGGTTTGTGTTCGGAATTACCGAACGATTTGGGGAATGCCCTCAGGTGACCAAAGGATTCGGAATTCCGTAACCTTTGCCTCACGGCAAGCGGTGCGGATTTGCGAGGCAATGCGAGCCTTTTCGTTTGCGAAATTCGCAGACTTTGGATCGACCGCAAGGCTTTTCACAGCCATTGCCTTGCCCACTCCGAGGGTTTTGAGTGCCTCAACGAGTGCGGGATTGACTTTGGATTTGCGTCCCCGCTTGACGAAGGAAATTTCGGTGGAATTGACCACCTCAAATTCCGGGTTGTTTGATGTTGCCATTGTGTTGCCTTTCTTTGGGATTTGATTGGAATTTGTGTGAATAGCCTTGTCCACGAATTCCATCATAGCATAGTGAAATTGTGAATAAAAATTCTGGGTATTTGTAGGTCATTGCAGATGCAATAAGTCGAGCTTTAGGTCGAGCTTTGTGCCGGCCTTGTTTGTAACGTTAGAGCTCATAGGCAAAGGCTAACGTTAGAGAAAATCTAACGTTAAGCAGGCGGGTGCTCTAACGTTAGATTTTCTAACGTTAGAGCACCCGTTCTAACGTTAGAGCTTTAAATAAAAAATTTAATGCAAATCCTAATCCTTATTCTTACAATAACTTTACGGGGAACTTTTCAATTGATCTTTTCAATCAATTATGCTCAACCGCTCATAAAGCCAGGGGAATGCTCGACCTTACCCCTGTATCTATCCCTACTGATAGGGACACCTATAACCGCCGGCTAACCCGATCATATTTCTGACCGGAATTCCTGAACAATACCGATTATTGCCGGCTACAAAGAACCAAATTTCATTGATGTAATCAACCAGAATATTTCTTCTGATAGTCTGATTTGATAATCAAGATTATTACTACATAGATTTTTTCTAATATGATCCAACCTTTATACGGAGCTCATTTTGAGTCCGATCAAACACTTTTCTATATAGGCTGCTCTAACCAAAACACTAACCGGCCGGCTAAGGAGATACCTTCCCAGTGTCAATATTACTAGAGAGAACTATAACACACCCCAGGTATATTTTTCGCTAGAAAACACACAAAAACCAAAACAAACAAACAAAAAAACCTGAGAACACCCATCAATTTAACAAAAATTGAACATTATTGAGCGTAAAACACAAGCCTGTAAAGGACGTATTGCCTTTAGATAGACGTATTGCCTTATCAAGGAAGTATTGTCTTGTAAAGGATCTATTTGATCTTAAAGGGTCTATCGGTTCTTATAGATGTTCTCAGGTTATTGATCTATGGTTCTTTAGTCTTCTATTTCTTCTATGTCTGTGAGACTATATATTTCTTTCCATTTAGCCCCGCAATTTTGACATTCAACAACCTGAGGAATCTGATCATATTCAGCATAAACAATATGGATAGCCATAATGTCCTCTGAACCACAATACAAACAGTTATACGGATGCTTAACATACCGTCTTTTCGTAAAATCATCAATCATTTCTTACCCCCAAAAGTTCCAACAGTAGCCCAAAACTTGTAGTCATTTTTTATTTCGTCCCACTCGTCCTGATCAAAAAGAGGCAAAGAATCATAATTAACCTCATAATTCACAATCCTATACCATCCCATACCCTCGATAAAAGCCTGGAAAAAGTCCTGAAGATTAGGAACATAAGTGAAAACCTTATAGGCATCAAAAAGACTCAGTTCTTCCGAAACCTTAGTGATATCCTGAATATCAACCCCGATCCCAATAAAGGCCGGATAAAAAGACGCACCCTCACCGTTATCAGTAACGCAAAGATCACACCAAATAAAATCAAAATCCCCCTCAGGGAAAGTAACAGTAATAATATCCGGCATGTAAACAGTTTTACTCATCATCATCCTCTGACTCAGGGAAGTCTTCCCAATCAACATAAATTTCATGAGGCTTACAGTCAACCAAAGAAAAACCATAATGATCTTTGATAAAGACCTCGGCATTTGTAATAATATAATCCTCAGCCGTAGCGTAGTCTACAATCTCCTCTAACTCAAGATAAGACCTATGACTGACAGTCATATAGTCAAACACAAACGTGACATTAGCTGTATATTCATATACCCATTCAGGCTCAGTCATTTCTAAATCCATTCTTAATAATTACGGCCATTGCCATAAAAACTGATAAGTACAAAACAAAACTTATAAAATTCATAGTCATTCCTCCCGATGAATAATTATACATTAATCATTATGATAATTATACAACAAGATTGGGTGTATTTCCATCATTTCTATAGACAGAAATACACCCAAAACTTGTTATTGATCTAAAGGAAGCCCATACAAAAAGCCTGGCACTCCCAGATCATAAGCACTAAGAAGTTCACAAGTAAACAACTCACCATTTGCTGATTCAATCTTAAAAATTGGGATTGCTATTGTAGGATCATCTTCGTAAATGCCTAGCATAACATCATTAATTTTTGCACCTTTGAGGTGTCGATAATAATTAGCTAAAAAACCGTGGTTCTTCCTAGCATCTTCTAACTCTTTAGGGGTTATATTGTATCTATATTCCATCAGTGTTTCACCGGCTCAACACTCGGCAAACCAAACAGAAATCCAGGCTCATTACCCTCTTCATCAGAAGATAATTCAATCTGAATAACCTCCCCATTCATTAACTTAACTTTGAAGCAAGGCCAGTAGTCTTTTCCTCCCCAATCATCATCTTCTTCGACGATTCCAAATCCGACTATTACACTACCTACCAATTGACCGTAATAATCTTCCCAAAACTGCTTGTAACTACGCTTCATTTCCTTATCTCTTTCCATTTGTATTTAAACATCAATTTTGTTGTAATGAGGATCAAAATAGATTATTTCGTCATCACGATTCAATTCATGCCCCCAAGGGCAACCGAAATCATCAGTAACCCAGCCCTGAATAAATTGTCTAATGTCTTCTTCCGAAGGATCCGTAATACCGACATCAAGGAGGCATGCTTTTATTTCGCTCATACTGTACGTAATTTCGCGTCTGACGATAATAAAATCAAGATCCCCCAATTCACCTGTCATTGATATCATAAAACTCCACAGCGACGATTTTGAAGTTGTCCAAGGCCATAAATTCCTCAATGGTGCCAAAAATCTCTTCACCAATGACTTCCGCTGACTCTTCAGGAGTTCCATCCATATCAGTAGCAGTAACCTCGATGGTATATTTAATACAATGTGTAGCCATAATACTCAATCTTTCTACTATTATTCCCAACTATACTTATAGCCGTTCCGCAAGGCATTTCCTTGAGCAAGCTTGGATCTTGTCTTTTTCATAGACGATCCCCTTGCTAAGAATCCTATTACAACTAGGGCAAGTGAAACGCTTATCGCCAATCCCAAAATAAAGGACAGCATTGCCAACAAGCGTATTAGCAACTTTTTCATATGACGCAACTTTCGCCGGCTTCTTTCCTACCATTTAACTTTCCTCATCTTCCTCTGGGATATATTCACAATCATGACCATAAGAGTATTCCTCGGCAGAATACCATCTGTCACATTCTTCACAATAAAACTGTAGTGCCATTATTCCCCCCAAAATTGCTTAAATTCAAAATACAATCTTGATTTTACAAAATCCATAATTACATTTCTCATATTGACAATCCCAATATCATGATTGGCAACCATACTTATATAACCACTGAAATTCACATTATGATCTTTGTCAAAGAAAATAAAACCTCTTAAGTAATCCAAAGCTTTTTGCCAATGTTTAACTGGTAAAGTATCGTGAATATACTGACAGCAAAGTAGCATAATGGTTGTATTCTTGTTAATGTGCCAATCAGGATGTGAATCACTTAAAGAATTGTGGACATTTACTTCGTCGGCTGAATTATCTTCCAAACTAGAATCATAAAACTTATCCTTGATCAGAATACCGACAGCGCAGCTTTTGTTATTTGGAACAAATTCAAATTCCACAGCCTCTCCGGTTTCTGGATCCTGAATATATATTGTTTCTTCACCTCTATAAGCACAACTTCCAGTCGAGTATCCATCACTCATACTACGAGAATTTTGTGTCAAAAGATGTTTTTCAATAATATTAAAAGCTTGCAAATCGTTTGTAATTTGTACATCTACTAATTCACTAACTAATGTCATTTTATCTCCTTATTTTTTCTTGATTAAAATATTTAAAATTTCAGCAGCATCAGATCTAAATGCTTCAAGCACCTGAATGGTATTAAACCTGTCTGCTGAATAAAATGGTCCAAGTTGCATTGACTTAAGCAAAGTCGCTTCGACTGTCAAATACTCAACCCATCCGCTTTGTCTAAGGACATAAAGTTTTCCATAACTCTGGAAATCATAGGAGTTAATTCTAATAAACACTTTGTAAGTGTTTCCAGGGCTGGGTTCGTATATTTGGATATAAATACCATCATTCTGGTTGTGATACCAATCTTCATAAACAACTCTATCAGACCAGCCATCACGATCCCTGCGATTAACTGGTCCTCTATACTTATACTTTGTCATAGCAACCCTCTTTCTTTAAACAAATCAACAATGGAATCACTAACATCTGTACTATTGCCATCTCTATCTGTAGGACCAACCAAAACACAATTTCCTACAATCACATCATAAAACCCCATATAAGATGGATTCTGTTCAAAAAGAAAATTAGCAATATTAGTAGCTACATCATTAATATCAAAGCCAATTATTTTTCCTTCTTCATTAACAATAAATGAATGCCCGTCAGGAAAAGTAAGAGATTCAATCCAACCATCAACAAATGTATTGAAGTCAACCAATTCCCATTTCTCGTCAATTAAATTGCACTGGCCATCAGTAGTGATTGTTATCATCCTCATATTACTCATCCTCTTCTTCACTAAAATTGTTGTCAATAATTTTGTAAAAAGTCTCTTGTTGATTTTCATGTTCTTCAACAATTCTTTTCATAATATTAGTCATTTGTTCTCTAATTTCTTTTAACCCCTCCAGTTCTTCTTCCGACAAAGTGCTTTCATCAAGTTCTTCAAAATTGTACTCAGCCTCAATGTATTCTTGACGCTCGCTATCAGACATATTCCTCATATTTTCATATTCATGAATAGCAGCGCCATATCTATACACCATGTCTAGATCATCATTACTCAAACCAGTTTCTTGCTGAATTTTTTCTAAAGAAAGTTTTTTGATCATAATAATCTTTCTAATATCAACTTCATCATCATCCTCAATACTGCTCATGTAATCTTCACTCATTTGACATATGATTTCTTCTCTTCTATTGAATAGCCAAAGCATCATATATGGATGTACATTATTGATATTATAAAAGTCTTTTGCTGTATACACATTTCCTCCTGATTTGATATATAAAAAAAAGAATAGGCAAGAATCCTTTGCAAAGACCAATTGCTTTAATATCAACTACTGAACAACCGCGCACAGTAATCAATACAGGATTCTCTTAAGCCAACCTAGGGGAAGCTTTAGCCTATTCTTAGCACCTCAAGTAGGACTTGAACCTACAACCTACAGATTAGAAGTCTGTTGCTCTATCCATTAAGCTATTGAGGTATTTAATTACTAAAAACTATATTCTTGAAGATCAATAATTGTCCCAACTCTACTGCTAACACAACTATCACAAATATAAATACGACTAAAAGTCATATCATATTCAGAACCATAGTTACCCACAAAATCGAGGCTGGTTCCTTTGTAGATGTTATCATCACTTTTGAAAAGACACTCCAACTCTTTGAAGCACACAAAGCAAAGTACATTTCCATTATTTGTTTTATTTTCCATAGTATCTCAGGTAGGATTTGAACCTACAACCAATAGATTAAAAGTCTACTGCTCTACCATTGAGCTACTGAGATAAATTAGAATAGGCAGAGAACCTTTGTTGCAATGGCAAACTTTGATATCTTGCCGAAGCAAAGATACAGGTTCTCCTTAATGTTTCAGAAAGGGGTAAAACACTTAGCCTATTCTAAACCTTTTGTGGTTAGCAGGCCAAAGACCAAGGCTTCCAACCACACAAACCTTTTTCTTCTCTTGAAGAGTAAAGTTTGTAAGCAAACTCCAAGTTTATTCTAGGATCAAACATATCGTCTGGATGACTATAACCCATTTGGCTCAGCCATTCAGAGTGAATTTGGTTAATCTGAGTCAAGCCGGCATCGTGACCATTCCAAGCGTCAGTTGTGCAACGACTTTCTTTCCATATAATCTGAGAAACATTAGGCCATTCTTCTTCTGTAAACCCAACATCAATAGCTAGGTCATGCCATTCACCACACTTGCCATACTTTTCTCTGAGTTGCTCAACAGTTAAAGTTTCTTCTGCTTCAATCGCAACATTCACAGAATCAATATCAACAGGTGGAATCGTTATGACAGGCATAGTTGTTGTAGTTGTTGTAGTGGTTTCCACCTCTGTAGAAGAAACTACATAATATCCACTATCACCTTCAATAGGATTATTTTTCAAATCATCATTTGATGCTAATACTGATATGCCAGTCAATCCTAAACTGATACCAATAATTGTAATTATAATAATACGTTTCATATTTGCTCCTTAAGTAGTGTGTCTAAACGAAAACCGTTTCGGCATCGCTAAATCAGTAGCAAAACGAAATTGTCTACAAACCAAAATCGCTTTACTAGTAAGTTATATCAATAAGCATCACCTCCATATAAGTACATCTCTCTATTATACCATTTATACAAGCACTAGTACCCCTGCGTGGAATCGAACCACGTTTATCATTTTATAAGAATGACATCCTAACCAGTAGATGACAGGGGCATTTACTTGAATTATTTGTTATTTATCCAAACGTATGCCTGGTTGACCAAAGAACCGTAAAGATACTTATAGTCAATAAGCCAGCATCTCAAGTTAAATTCTTTTTGATCTCTCAAATAAAACATAAACGATCTATAAGAGATAATATCAACAGATGAGGCGTTGGCTTCTATCAATTTGAGAATAATTCTATTATAGATTTTATCATTAATAATTGTTGACATTGAAATCCTCCACCAAAACAACATTTTTAGGACTCATTTCATCCATCGTAACTTTAATACGATGCCTAAGAATATGAACATTCTTATCATTAGGATTCATAATCATAGACCAATATCTATCTTCAAGTTCAAACTCATCGACTTCGTGATAAATATCAAGACTGTACAAATAAGGACTCATCGCAACAAAAAAGATTTCGTGTTGACCCCATTTGTCATTGTAATGAAAATTATGGCTAACAAGATCATCTTCAACAATCGTATCGTATTCAAAACCAAGAAGATGAAAGATATCCTCAACCCTCGTCATATCCTTGTCGTAATCAGGAGGGAACCAAGAAAACCATTTTTCACGATAACCATTCTTGCTAAGAGTCCCACCTCTCTTGTATTCATCATGCTTGTTCAATTCTTTCATAGCTTCAACCATAGCCATAGCGTTCTCTTTCTTGTATGCGATATGGCCGGATATGTTAATGTAAGTACCCATAGTTTCTCTCCTTAGATTTTAAGTTTTATGCTAATCCATAAAGGTCTAGTTCTGATTCTTCAACAATAGTTACAACAGTTGAACTACCCATAGGGGCATCGTGATGAGATAGAGAATAATGAATTTCATTTTTCAGAATTTCCCCTCTCATTGTCCATTCACTATTAACAACCATGCCTCTAAGCAATTCAGAAGCATCATATGCCTGAATAAAACCGCTATGGTCTCCATTCCATAAACGGAAATTGTTAATCTTCCACCACCCTGTCTCGTTAAGCTCAAACAAGTCCAATGTGATGTTTTTAAAATTTTCAATCATATCATCATAGCAATATCCATAACAGTCGTCTGAGCTATAATACTCATTATTAATTTCATCATAAACTTCACAAGTACAAGAATTGGTATAACTAAATTCTACTTTGGTATCATTCATATTTGTCTCCTTTGCTGATTAATGGTAATAGTGAGCGTGATGGGACTCGAACCCATACTGTAAAGATTTTAAGTCTTCTGCCTCTGCCATTGGGCTACACGCCCCGTATCTATTTCTTATCTACAACTTTAGCTAGAAGATAAGCAAATACATCCATCTTTTGCTGGTCATCAAGATTATTGCCATAATACAACACAGCAGAATGAATAACTTCAGAAATAAACTCGTCATCTCTCTTGTGTTTCTTCAAAAGATTAACTAAATGATCAACCCATTGAACTGTAAACAGCAATCCTGTTTCATCTGCGGAATCAGAATCATTTCTGATACGCTTAAACTTTTTTAAAATTGAATTAACTTTAGACATTAGATACATTCACCTCTTCTGATTCGTACTTCCTTTTGATTACTTCATTAACAGCTTTACCAATTGAGAATGAAGCAAGACAGAAAGCAACATCTCCCAAAACAACATCAAGATACTTGTAAGTTCTATTATTATTGTAAGTGATATAAAGATCACCTATAATTTCCATATGAGACTTATAAATATTTTTATCACAGTCATCATGAGTTATGTAACTAATTTCAACAATATTGCTACTAATAACATTTTCAAACTTCATCTTAGCTCTCATCATTATCTCCTTCTACTCCAATTTCTTCCATGACGTTTTCATAATTAAAACTATCTTCAGGTGTTATGCCTGCTTTTATAAGATCATTATGATAGCCAATATTCTTTTCAATCTCGCGATAAGTTGCTGAGTACGGATTGTAAAAGTATTCCTTAAAAGGGCCGGCAACATTCTCACCAGTAGTATACTCAAAGATACGAGCATACCAATTGTCAGGCTTAAATCCATGTTGATGCTGGCAAATTCTATTAGCTTTACTCAAAGCTTCTTGAACAGAACCGGTATCATCAACACGAATAGGAATTCTAAACTCAACTACATAATATCCATCAAACTTAGGCATATCATCCAATCATTGCCAATAAAGCGACTAATCCATAAGCACCTGCTACAACAAGAAATATTGGGAAAAATGCTATAGCGCAAATTATAACAACAAGAGTACACCAGAAATAAATAAACTTTTCCATAAACATCCAATCAATTAATAGTAGTAACTTCAATTACATTTGTAAGGCCATCAATACGCATTCCAGTTCCATCACTATTGATGGAAAGCATTCCAGATAATTCGGAATTGATAATTGACCTATGATACAACGCAGTGCTGTTGATAAGCATAATTGATGAACCAACAGAAAGAATGAGTTTGTCAAACATATTTGATTTTGTGATAATCCAGTTAAGATTATTGCCCAAAAGTGACAACTTGCTCAATGGGAATACTACCATACCGTCAACTACCGAACAGAGCGTTTGCTTGAAATTATTCATCATTAGTTTGCCGATTCGCTTATCAGCCAAATCTCTGAACTCTCTACCAGCATTATTGCCATCAACAAAACCAGTGCTAGCATGATCGTATTCATGAACGATTGTAGCAATAATGTTTTCAACCGAATCATTGACATGATTCAAATTCACAAGAATAACACGCTCAGACGTTGGTTTAGCCATGTTAATAGTAAGCCCAAGATTGCTATCAATATCAGAAGCAAAAATACCAATCCTATTTGATTCACAAAACTCAAGCAAGCCTGGCTCAAAAGTCGAAACTATCTGTACAGCCTTTGAAACATTCGCATACGAATCAATTTTGTAATCAATATTGAATTTGTATTCATCGGATAGAATGCTATCATACGTTTTTATACCAGCAGCTGATAGAAGTACATATAGATTGCCATCATTGATTACAACAGGATTGTATCCACGAATTTTGACTGCTGTATTTGCTCCTTGCAAAAAACCAAAGCTATCACAAATAACAGAATTTTCTGGATAGATATCAAAGAATGCTGACTTCCACTCTTGAGAAATATTGTATGAAGTCAAATAAGATGCCATCATTCTGCTAAACTCATAAGCTGCAGAAAGCATATCTTCTGAATCAGCAAGAAGAAATGACTTAATTACACCTGTGTCAGTCAGCTTAGCGATAGCTAAAGTCATCTCGTATTCAAAGTCCCATTGACTAGCAATGGTTCTTTCTTCGTTAAGCCGGAGCGAATCAATGTTGTAATCATACATGGATATGTAATCATTATCGGAAAGCACAAGAACACCATGATTGTAAACTCTCAACTTGTTATCAATTTTGCTATAAAACTTTGTATTATTAGAATGACAAAGAGGATAACGATTTGTCAAAAAATACTTATCAAAATCATTATGTATTTCTATCAAGGATGGAGCAGCAGTAATGTAAACACTAAAAATTCCGGGCTTAGATTCAATAGAATTTTCATCTACAATATCAATACCCCAAGAACGACCATTAACTCCCTCATCCATTGCATTAGCAACTGCTTCACGGTAAATTTGGAAATCATCATCCCAAGAAAGAATACCTGCGTCTAAGGTAAAAGAAGAACTTTTCTTGCAGTCTCCATAGTTATAAACAATGCAAGGCACACCCTCTTCATTTTCAACAGCATATTCCATAACATATGAACCACTAGAATCCTGTCCAGCAAAAAACCACTGCCAACCATTACGCAATGCAGCAATAGGAGCAAACTTAATACCAGAGCCAAATTGACCAATAGTAGCAGGGTCATTTCTTTTAGTTGAAAGGCCCAACTTTTCCAAGGCAATTCGTGAAACGAATTCACTCTCGTTCCAGATATGAATATACTTTTTAGACATTTTACTTACCAAACCTTTCCTTGTATTCCATTGCATGGTATTTAATATACGTTTTAGCGTCAGCTTTGCTCATACAAGATTCAAACTTCTTGTCTCTCTTGTATCTGGTGTCAAGCCAAAGAGTATTTGATTCAAAACTGACATTTGTTGATAAACCAATATACTTGTTGATAATATCAACTGTAGCATACTGATATCCAATAGTATTATCTGATTCGTCTACATACGAATACAAATATAGATCATCGACTTTTTCCAAAAACTTCATTCTACCATAAAACTCAGAAGCGTTGGCATTGGTAATAGTACCAATGCCAACGCTCATTGTTGAAAAAACAATAGATTTAGCTTCTGGATTCAAGTCTTCGTATTCACTCCCGAACTGGGAGTATTTCACATAAAGACTATCAAAGTCAGATTGATAGTGCTTGACATTGCTGAAATTATAATTCAAAGACATGATTCTCCAATCAAATTATTATTACTGAATACTATTCTTTTTCTCTTCATTCTGAATCTTCAAACGAATATCCACAGGGAAAAGACTAATCAATCTAGTACGACAAGGAATGAAATTATTACTTTCTTTTGTAATTACAATGTCAAGAACAACTGTCTCAATAATACGAATTACATCATCATATGTAAAAGTTGGCTGTGAATTTTCCTGACCATTAGAGTCATTGGTAGAATTATTTATTTGTTCAGCGTTCTCTGTAATGATCGATAAAACAATTGGAGTTAGAGCTTTATAAAAATTCGCACTATTTTCAAGAGTATAAATCATACCACGCTCAACAGCACTATTTGCTTCTCTAATTGTTTCACATTGATCATTTCTTTCAGGACGATATCTATACAATAAATCCCCAACAGCATCTGTAATATCAATTTCAACATTCTCAGAAATCTTATGATAATCAAGATGCTCCTCAACTTGCGAAGCAATTTCTTCATAGTCCATTTCTGTTACAAGTTCATCCAGTAAATCACTTATAGTACTGGAATCAAGTTCAATTTCAACATTGCCATTAATTGTAGTCATTTCTTTTCTCCTTTATAATTAATTGTTCTCTAGCATTTGGACAAGACGTTCAGCATATTCATACATTGGTGATTTTTCATCCAATACTCTGAAAGCATGGTCAAACCAATCATTGAAATGATACTCAACTTTATAGATTTCACCACTGCTGTTTTCATCATAAAGATAAATCTCTAACCAATCACCAGGGCCACCTGTAGAGATTTGGACAGTAATAACTTTTCTTGTATTGATATCTAATGGATATTCATGGAAAGCATCATAGGCATCTTCATACCCATCAAAAGTCATTCCGTCATCCATTGCGGCAAGCATCTCCATCATGTAGTCATTACGACTTTTAAGATGACTATCAATTCTTAGTTCACAAGAATTGTCTCGGATTTGATCTTCAATATTCATTCTACTCCTTGTAGGTAATTTCTTGCATCAAGAGAAAGAACAACAATAGAATTCAACTTGCTAGCACGAAGTCTATAGTTGTAACTATCAATAATCATAAGGCACAAAGCAATATTGTTAGCAAAAGGTGTCGATCCTCTGCTGGAAGATTTAGCTTTTGCAATCACATTAGTAGGGTCACCAAGAGAGGCAATACACGACGCAAGACGAGTCAGATTAACCAACTTATAGTTGACAATAATCGTCGCAACAGCAGTCAAATATTCAGCCTGAAATGCTGTCGAGTTTGTGCCGTTTGCTTCTTTCAAAACTTTGATCACATTGTTCAAGTTGTTAATTCCTACTTTGGAATTGACTTTATACAAAGTATCAATAGCTCTAATTACTCCATCACCAGGTCTATTCTCAACAGAAAGGTTATGAGAGCGAAGCATAGCATCAATAGCAACTGAATCAGGATTGCCCGAACTAACGCCGGCCTTATGCAAGTCAGCTTTCTTAGGCTTAGTCCTGTTCTCATTTATAGTAATATACAAGTCTGCTTCATCCTGAATAGACAGATCAAGAAAAACAATTGCATTCAAATCACTATTGCCTTTACCCATAATCTTGAGAGCCTCAACACGGTGAGAACCATCAATAATATACAGATCACCATTCTCACGGTAAGACAAAGTAATAACGCCAATGGCATTCTCATTGTAATTCTTCACAATGAGATTAACCTTGTTTTGATTTACTTCGCGCTGGTAAGACATATCAATCTTCAATTCAGAAGCTTTGACAAGAGAAGTTAACTTACTTTTCTGCTTAAACTTGACATTGAGATTACTCTCGATTTCTTGAATTGATACAGATTCCATCTGCTCTTTCATGATCAAATCAAAATCTTCAGTTTGCATATTCTAACTCCTTAACTTCTGATGTAATGTACAACAAATTACCAGCAAAATTGTCTTTGCATTCTCTATCCATTAACATTTTTGCTACTTCTTGTGCTTCCCCCTCGGAATCCAAGGGGATAACAGCAGTTTTAGTTAATGTGATTACAAATTTCTTTTCCATAGCACAGCCTCCTTTGCTGTATCAAAAGTGATAGAACCACCAAACATTTTCCTTCTTTCTTTTGCAGTAAAACCACCCCAAATACCAAATTCTTCATTATTGGTAACAGCATTAACTAGACATTCAATTTGAACATCACAAGTGTTACAAATAGTCACAGCTTTGCCAATAGCAATTCTAATCTTTGAATTAGAAATTGGCCCCTCATCAACAAAGAACATATCTGCACCTTTGTCTTTGCAAGCTGCTTTTGATTTAATATTTTGAGCATCAATCTTCATCAAAAAGTTCACCGCTTTCAATTATATTTAAAATATTATTAACATCATTCTCTACATCATAAAATGGAATAATTGCAGCATTTTTATTCAAATCTGGAATAACCTCTTCACGTTGAACTTGTATATATCTTTCTAGGAATTCTGAATCATCTGTACTATTGATCAAAGTCATTACAAAATACGACAAAGCAGTAACTGTATCCAATGACCGAGACTTACTAAATTCATAAGGATCATCTGGGCTATAGCATTCGTTAACTGACTTCATAATAAAAGTAATATTTGATAGATATGAATCAGCTTTAATATCTGCAATATTCTCTACAAGACGAGAGAATATTTCTGCATATTGAGTGCCATCAATCAAACCATCAGGTGCTCTTGATTCATCATTAATAAGTTTTTCAGGATCGTTATCATCAAACATTTGTCTCCTTGTTGTCGTCATTTTCGGTATCAATAACAGCACTCTCCCAATAGTCATAAATAGATTCATTAATCCATTCAAACTTTTCATTCATATCACGAGTTTCAGCACCAAGCACTTTGCCATTCATACACCGGTAATAACCCTCAAAAGCCATACCTGGTTCCTCAAACTCTAAATGAAAGAAAAGATTTTCATACATACTAGAGATTGTCAAAATACCATCTTCGGGAGGTGCCCAAGCAGTATTGAAATACATTACAAAACTACTAATTGTATGGCCATCTTTGTGGAAATCATCTGCTTCATCAGTAATATATGCATCATCAATATCCCATTTAGTGCCCCAATTATGAACTCTCCACCAATACCAATCAGGAGCGCCATAATCATCCATATTCTTCTGTCTCTGTTCTTCAGTTTCCGCATGACTATTCAAAAGAAATTGAGGTGTAGGAATATGACTCTCAAGCATTTTCAATTCATCCCCCATACGCTCAACAAAGCTTTTGACTACATCAGCTCTACCGGCAACAATCATTTTATTTTCACACCAATTAGGCATATTTTCTCCTTATTTGTACCAAACGGTATAATTATCTTCACACAAATTAACAACAGCAGACTTAATCATCGCAATATGAATATTGATATCATACTGCTCAGTACCGCCCTCATTGATTCTTTCAATAATATCTGTATTAGTCATTCCTCCATCCATAAGTTCACACCACAAATAAGCAGTATCAATCAAATACTGATCCGAATACGGAACAAATGTGCTACCATCAATCCCATAATAATAGTAAAAATCATCAATAAACTGAAACTCAGGACTATCATGAATACTAGAACTCAAATAAGTTGAAGTTGTAGTATCAATAAGAGGATCCAAAGTTGTAGTACTTGCCGATGAATTAGATGAACAGGCAGCAATAAATGGGAGCATAAGCAATGCTTTACTTTTTCTATTAAACATCAAAACCAACTCACAATCCCATTACAATTTTTGGCTACAAACTCCAACCACCAAGAAATATAAAGCCAATCATCAGTAACATCTTCACCATCTTTTGATATTAGCTTATTGTTATTATGATGAATATATTTCATGTAGTCACTCAATTCATAACACTGCTCAGAATCCAAGCCATATGATTCATCACCATTTTCATCATATGTGCCCTCACCATAGAAAGAAAACGGAGCATCATATGAATCAATCAAATATTGAGCATACTTACCACGATACCAGCAATCAGTACCGAACATACCCAATACAACTTTTGGTTTAATTCCAGAAGAATCCAACTCATTCTTCCAAGGACAACCACCTGAATTCTGAGTCAGAACACAATCAATTCGACCATCATCATCCAAAACAGCAGTGTTCTTATTCTTACACGCATAAGTTACAGGAATATTATCAAGACCCATTTTCACTCCTCAATCTCAGGCAGAATCATAATGATTTCAACTTTAGCAATACGCCTACCCCAATTTTCATCTTCAAGATAGGTAGCAAATACCGGATACAAGCCATCTCCATAGCCAGAAGCAAAAGCAACACCAGCACCTTGACCACCGTGTTCAAATGCCAATTGTCCAGCCCTATCTTCAGACAAAGTAGCACCACAAGCACCGTTATAATTAAAAGGATAATAACCAGACTCATTAGAATCTGATGGATTAAACTCACCAAACCATTGGTGATCATCCTTAATATAACCAGGATCACATATCATAAGTTGACCACTATCAACGGCTACAAAGCCAATCAACTCTGTTTCAAACAAATCATCTTCATTCATAACTATCCTCATTTCTCACTAGTTTGGTTTCTAAACATAAGACTATCAATAAGTTTGTATGCTTTTTTTACATCTTCTTTGCTAAGGCCTAAATCATCAATAACAGAATCAATGAATTTGATATCTCCACGTTTGTTTTCAGGAAAAGAAACTTTGTCTAAAATCTTCTGTAGGAGAATAAAATCTGCATTGGGATTTCTAATAACAAGATCGTTAAGCTTAGCCATTGTTACCATCCTCATCAAACAAACTCAATTGCCCCTCGGATTGCAAAAGTTTAATTTGAGAAATACCAAAGTTATCTCCCCAAACAATAGGAGGCAAACCCTCTTGCTCAGTCCATTCATTCCAAAAATCTTGATAGTTAGCATCACACAAGCCTGATTCATAACCGGCATACAGAACAACATTCTCTGTTATATAAGAACTATCAAAATCATAATCTTCAAACTGAACTATTTCAGAATAAAGAACCTCAGCAGTCACTCTCTTAGATTCAGCAACATAAATTTGTTCAGGAATCCACGCTTCAATAGTTTCAATTGTCTCTTCAACACAATATTCAGACCAAGCGTCATCATTGGCAACAGGATATTCACTCAAATCAATTAACCATTCAATTGCAGCACGAAAAGCTTCAGTAATATTATCTTCGACAACACCACTCTTTTCATTGATAAGCACTTTACAAGTCAATCTATCAACGTGACCGACAGCCCAATGCCTGAGACCAACAATTTCAAAATCATCGGGGAAGCGAGTCATCAAATCTTTAGTGATGAAATCAAAATTTGAAATCTCAATAGAGTCAGAAGCGTTATGCTTATCAATACCGGCCCAACCCCAAGAGACAAACATTTCCTCCTTGCCCCACCAACCAAAATCGTCAGGCTTCACCATTGACTGTGTTGCGAGTTCAACAATATCAAAATCTTGATATATTTTTTCCATCATTCATCAATCCCAATCTGTGTTCCATCAAACCCATTGTCAAAATACTTGTAATCACCCAACCAAAAAGCACCAGTGCCGTTTGATTTGTTCAACCACTCATCCAAGCAATCGTGCAAAAATTTGCGGTAATTGTCGGAAATGGCTTTTTGATCATCTTTTTCATGCCAACAAATATCGGAATGAACACCGCCATTCTCTCCATCATAGGCAATTTCACCACAAAATTCTTTCACAAAAACTCCAATCTGTTATTGATCTACAAATTCAAAACCAGCATTAGTCAACTCAACAATAGCCTCATCATCCCAACGCATTGGCAAATGGGACTCAATAAAAAAAGCAGCTTTAGTTGACTCTTCATCTTCTGTATTATAGTAAACAACTACTTCGCCATAACTACCAAAGTCATGATTAAACCACTTCTTGCCGAAATCAACATAATCTAAACGAGTAGCAAACTCTCGACAAAGTTGATTAATATAAGCAGTCATTTCTATATTTGAAATCTTCCTATAATCAGGAGTACCAAGTTGAGCACAATCCTCTTCACAAGGAGTTGGTCCAATCTCCATATATTCAATCACAACATCTCCTTAATTTCTCCACGAACAATTCTATTCAACATATCAGCAACGTGTTTTGGATGAACACTTTGAGGTAAAATAAAAAACCTATGAGGATAATCAACATTACTCGCAGGTTTTGATACTAAAATATCATAATCTTCTCTGTACTTATACCACAAAGATTTTTCATTGACATAAAAAAGAAGCTCTGCTTGTTCAATTGTAAGATCAAGAATTTTTGCTGCTTCCCAACTAAAAACTTCATTAGTATCGTAACCATCATCACCAATAAATCTGTCATAAAGATCATAGTAATCAGCAATACCATCGTTATAAATAGCGCAAGTCCAACCGGCAACACAACCAGCAGTATCACAATCATTAATATCTAATGTGATGTGATCATCATAGAAAAACTCTGACGAATCTGGATCGAAATAAGATGTCCAAGCTCCAATATAAAATCTTTCAGGAGGAAGATTCTCAAAAAAATCTGCCATTTCTTTCATTCTTGTAAAATTCATAATTTTCACCAATCCTTGTCATCATAGGGAATTTGAATTTCATTGTTTGCTAATCTACGAAGCATATCGGCTGCATACTTAGGATGAATATTGCTATAAAAATTCATTCCATTGTCTTTCTCAAGACCATAATCAGAAGCATATTTATCCCAAACAGACCAGCCGTCAGGAACAAAAAGCCTTTGAGCTTCCCAACTTGTAAGACCAAGCCAGTCAGCCGCTTTACGCGAAACCTCGGCAAGACGCATAGCGTTTTTGTTTTCCGTAAAATATAGATAATCAGACTCAGAATAATTGTCATCAAGAATGTAAACTTCACCACCATTCATCAAACAAACAGCCCAACCAGCAATACAACCAGCAGTATCACAAACATTCATGCTAATAACATCGCTAGGCATATACTCAATTTCACCACCATCATAACGCTCAATAAGACTAATCCATTCAGCAATATTGAATCTTTCGGATTCAACATTTTCCAAAAAGTTAGCAAGCTTTGTCATATTTTCAATGTTCATTTTTTCTCCTTATCTTCCGTGTCCACAACCAATTTGACCACAAGAACCACAAAACTCATCTTCATCAATCAATGAAAGATCTTCTTCATCAATACGATAAACTTGATCATCACCAACCATTATGCAATCGTAAATTTCATCACACTCAATTATTTCAAGCTCATCACCACTACAATACGGACAATAACTCTCATAAGTAACAGGATCGTGATCAATAGAACAACCATCAAGTTCTACTTTAGAATTTCCAATTACATAAAGAGCAATACCTTTGAAACTCTCTGCTCTAACATAATCACCAGCTTTAAACTTATTCATCAAACACATCCAATTCATGAATTTTAATTTCCTTTTCAGGAACCCAACCAGTCCATTGTTTGCTAAGCAAAGATTTCAGAAACACTTCCCCAGGTCTATCATTTTTAGGAAAAGCCTGGATAAACCTAGGGCCATTGTTTCTAATTCTATTCCTTGTCCTTTTGCTTGCTGTAGCACCATTTATAGTAACAAGAACAAGCTTTTCCATTAGTCACCACTCAAATCTGCTCTTACATTAAGATCTTTCAGTTGATCACGCCTAGTCCAAAAGTAGTTACTTTTATGAAGTAAGGCCGGCGTATAAATCTTAAGAAAAGCCTGTCGAGCTTCGCTAAGACCTTTGTTCTGGCAACTGTCAGCCATACAATAATTCAAACCAATCTCAGCACGCTCATCTGAATAATCACAGTTACAATAAATGCATTTAGCCATTACTCCCAACTCTTTCTCTCAAAGTTGCCATCAAACGATTCAATAATCAAAGCAAGCATCTTGGCCATTGACTTAAACTTTTCTTTTTCCCAAAAATCAAGAGAAGCACTTGTGCTCCAATAATGGCAAGATTCATACTCACTTTTCAATTTGTTAAGAATTTGTTCTGCGGAAGCCATCACAGCCATTCTTTCATCCAAGCAATATCTTCTTCCTTAATACCACGAACAAAATCTGAAACAAAAGACATATAGAATCTAAGTTCACTCACAGTAATAGTTCCATCATGAATTTGATTCAAAAGATAATTCAACTCTTTTGTAACAAAAGCAAGCTGCATCCTTTCGACCAAATCAAAACGAGAAGCATAATCTGTGTAGTTATTCACTGGCTTCATCAAACCCTCGCTTTTGGCTTGTCTTCATCATTAATCCAAACAGAATTCATGGTTTTCTCAAATGCTTCACTATGAGAATGACCATTGTAAACTCTTTCCATATAATATTCACGACAAAAAGCTTTTGACCATCCAAGATTCATTAGTAAATTAATTGCATTTTCATAGTTTTCTTTTTTGGACATTAGATTTATCTCCTTTTGGTTTTTTTGAATTAGGAATATAAGGTGAATTCATTGCTTTTTTGAAAGCTCTTTCACTAGAAAGACCATCAAAACGCTTTGCGATAAAATACTCTATTGCGAATGGATAAGACCAACCAAACTTCACAACAAGTTCTTCGATTTCTTTTCTGTACAGTGGATTAGAAAGCATAATCAATCTCCTACATACCACCAAAGATCGCCAAAGTATTCGGAAAGATTATTCCAATCTTCCTTTGTAATAATACCGGCAGCAACAGCACTTTGGCAATAACTAGCTCTACTATTATAATTAAATGTATCAGGAACATTCACTCTTGCCCATTCAGCAGCAATATTGAATACTTCTTTCATTTTAGCTCTGTCCATTTCAGTTCTCCGTTTCTTTGTATTCTTCTTCCAAATTACAGGCAATACACATACACAAACCATCTTCCTCAATCCACAATTCATCATTTGGATATTCTTCATCACAGAAGTAGCAGAAGAAAGTTTGAAATTCTTCTTCTGTATCTTCTTCACAATCCTCATTGTCAATGATTACAACATCTTCAACAACATCTTCATCTTCAACATCAGAGACATTGGTGAAAACCGACTCAAGAGCAATCTCATAAAGCCATCTACCCTCAAGATACTTATCGTAAGGATTCTCCTTGCCAGAACCCTTATTCCTTCTCTCCCACATACGATAAAGAGTAAGATAGTGTCGAGTCTCATCTTTACCGTCACACAAACGAAAAGCACCAATAACCCACCTATCTCTAGGCTTGCGATTGCGTCGAGTTGTCTGAACAGAATCAGAATCAATAATCACAAAGTCATCATTCACATCAGTCATAATCACTTGCCTTTCTGTACGGGGAAATAAGCAACATTCTTGATAGTAGAACCAAAGAAAGAACCACCGTTATGATTATGCTTTGCCCTACGGCCGGCTCGCAGTTTCATAACATAATCAGTACCTTGAGGATAATGAATCTTCTTCTTGATGTAATCAAACAAGGAGTTTGCCTCAACTCGTTTGCCAGAACTAAACACAAAGACGTAATAATCTTTGCCATCTTTGCTGACGATTTCCCAAGACATAATGCGACCGTAATCAACACCATTTACATCATAGGAAATACCAACAATAGCATTACATTTATCTTCCATCTCAGACATAACTGTTTCCCTTTCTATGATTTATCTTGCCCAATACCTGAACACTTGCGAGATAATACGCAGAGATAATACCAAACAAACACTTACAGAAATAGTAAGCAATACTCTCGCATTTGACTCGCCCATTGCTTTCCACAAATACGAGACTATCATAGGGACAAACCCAGGGAAAACTGAACAGTAATTTTGTTTTTTGGCGAGAAAAGATTTGCACAAACGCAAGGAAATGCGTCGAGACCGGCCCTCTAACGTTAGAGGGGTTCTAACGTTACAGATGCTCTAACGTTACAGAGGAAATACATCAAAGATAGGGCCGGCTTTTAGAAAGAACAAGCTCGAGATTTTACATCGTCTTGGTATGTAAAACATAAGGTAATGAACACCACGCATTCTTTTACTCAATTCATACAAAAATTGAGTATGCGGCAGAGCGACTATTTTTTCTTCTTAGAATTTTTGGATTTTGAAACTGAATTGACTGGATTACCATCATCATCAAGCACAGTTGCGTTATCGACAATCCAATCAATAAGCCGGCCCTTATACTCAAACCGACCTAGGTGAGTTAACTCAATAGAAGGATCCACCCAAACCTCTCCGCCAATCTTCTGCCAATACCTTCCAAATCCATAGTCCTCAGACAAGAATCTTCCATCTTCATCGACATAACTATTGAACAGAGCATAAGAATAATCTCTTTCTGGACCCTTTAATGCACCAGTATCATCAACATACTTTAACTCAGGATAGGCTTCAAACAACTTCTCAAAAGCAGAACGCTTGATCAACATAAATCCTGTGCCGGCATCATAAATGGAAAGAGCACCATTTTCCATTCTAATCTTATTGTCGCCCTTAGTCGCAGGATTGACCACAAATCTTGTGCTCTTTTCGGCAATCTTATCTTTGTCAAAATCATTTTTAGCTAGATGGACGACTTTATCCCACAAAATTTCTTTGATCGGATAAGCACCTGTCATAATTTCTTTATCATGCCATAGCATCTTGAGAATATCTTCATAATTGTAACCAAGATCAACATCAATGAAAAGAAGATGCGTAAACATTGGATTAGCCATAAACTTAGCAACTAATTGATTTCGCGCTCTAGAGATTAGAGAATCACTAATAGTGCTAATACCAAACTTCATACCGTATTCCTTAAAAGCCATAGCTGCCTTTATGGTGGACATAAAAAAAGGCTCAGTGATTTGCCTATCATAACAAGGAAGGCAAATAAGAGGATGCCAAGATTGAATTTGATCGGCAGAAATTTCAATATTTTGTTCGGTGGTTTCAAGCATGAAACAAGTATACCAAAACAAAAAACCCTACGGTGTGAAACCGTAGGGTTTTTTGTTTGATTATTTTAATGAAGATTACTTGCTGGAAGCCTTAGCATTGCTAGTCTTGATCGCCTTGATATCAGAAGTCTTTACTTCGGTAGTAGTGTTACGCTCAACACTATCAGCACCCATACGAGTAGCCTTGAAGTAGAGTTTCTGCTCAGTAGCATCAAAACGAATAATAACCTTGTAATTCAACTTCTTAGCCTGTGCGCGAATACGCTGTTGCATTGAATTATAAGCCTTACCAGGCTGAACGCCAGACAAAGCAAAACGCTCTCCGTTATTAGCAGACTCAGTTAAAGCGCTAATAATTGCCTGAAGTTCTTCACTAACACGACCGGAACGAGTAAGTTCGGGGAAAGTGTCCACTTTGCTCAGATTAATCATTTGTATTCTCCTTGATAGTGGGCGGTTGCCCTTGACGGAAAACACTATACACGCCCCATAGGGCAGGCGTTGCGAAAAGGCAAGAAATGTTATTTCTCTCGAAAAGAAATTTAATTCTTGGTCTTATTCCTCGTCAAGGGCGTATCGGGAGGAGTAGAGAAATCGTCGGTATTACCAGATGCAATCTTCTCCAATTTTGTGATATAAATCCTTGCAACAGCCAGTTCAAAATTCAAAGTAGCTATTTGATTATTAAGCACAGAAATAATCTCACTAGGCTCGATCTCTATATTGCTCATATTGATTCTATCCATTTCTCATTATTAATATAGTCAACATTGTGTTGACCATACCCTGGTGTAAACTCACCAAGATCTCTATTGTACACCTTTACAGTGCCAAAATCTTCCATTTCCTCTTCATAATCCCATACTTTGTCAGGTGTCAATATTTCAATATCAACTTCTGTATCGTAGGCCATATTTTGAATACAATTAAATACAGCGCCGGCTAATGCATCTGCTAAGTCTTTAGAACCACTACTTGGGTGATCTATCTTGTTATTATTAAACAACCTTAACTTCAAGAGCTCTTCTTCAACAAGAAGTTCATTCCAATATCCGCGAAGTCGAGTATCGTATATTGAAGTCATAAGAGTATCATAATCTGACTTTTTAACAGAATGGAAGTCGGCATTAATACCTTGAGATCTTAATGATTGAATCATTTCTACAGACTGCCATCTATCAAAAGTTACTAATCCAACTTGAAATTTACGACAAAGATCAACAACCATCTGTCTTACAGAAGCAAAGTTAATTTCCGCACCAACACTTGCTTCCCAAGAATGAACTAGATCAACATTAACCACAGGTAGTGTTTCAACACCCATAGAAGTTTTAACTTCTTTAAAGCCGGCCCCATGAGCCATGCATAAAGCAGCCCTATCTCGTTTTAAACCCAAGTCAATATGTATAAACCTTGTGTGACCGTCAGTACCATTAAACCACTTCTTAAAGTTGCCATCCTCTTCATCAATAGGATCCTCACCATAAGTAAAAGCTTTTCTAACAAGATCAGCATCTCTAAAATATGCGTCTTCCATATTCGGCGGTTCACACTCAAAACGCGCTCTTGCCTCAATAGGATTTCTAATAAACTCAGACTCAAGATCACTACGCTTAATCGTAGGATTAACTTCCCAAGTTGCAGCTTTGATAAACCAAGTTTTTGGTTCTTTATTCTTCTCAGCACCAAAATATCTTTGCTGAATAAAGTCACCTTTGTACCGAGGGAAAGACAATAGAATTACCTTACCAACTTCTGGGAAACGTGACATTACAGATAATTTACTCATGTTATAAATAGCAGAAGCGGAGCCTTTAGATCTTGTTTCTCCACGTAATTCAGCATCAGTTTTGAAAGCAGAAATTTCGTCTAAAATCACAGACATAACCTCATAACCTTCCCATCCTTCACTTTCAGAGTGACCAGAGAAACACCTTACAGGTCTAGAGAAGAAAAAGATTTCCGATACTCTTGGCTCAAATCCAACTTCATTGAAGAAAGGTGAAGATAGCAAAAGATTTTTTAAAGGCTCAAAGAAAACTCTCTGAGCTTGCTGAGCGTTCACTGCAAGGTTTAATAGATCTATATACACACCAGTAGCTTTGCCGTAATAAGCCAATGGATCCCTTAAGCAGTGTAACAAATATGCTGTATAAGCAATAGAGATTCTGGCACAGTGATCCTTACCGGATCCCTTTCCAAGCATGCATATAACCTCATTGTCAGTATATTTGTTATACCACTCTTCACCGGCCTGTTCACCCATAATCTTTTGTAACGTATGTTTTTTTAAAATTTGTGTGGAATGGCGCACAATTTCCAATTGGATGGGCGATAATGGTGGTAGCCCAAGGTATTTTTTGTCTTGCACAAAAACTTCAATAGGAACAGGTTCTGTGGACAATTCATCTTGCTTTAATAATCTATCAAAATCTTTAAACTCAAGATTCATTCCAATAAAATCTGACATTATAAACCATCTCCTATACGCAACATGATTCCTCTGACTTTATGTGAGCTAATTTTTGAGTCCGAATGAATGACTTTATGAGAGCTCAATTTTACGTCCGAATGAATCATTTTTTACTATTCAACAATTTCTGCATCGTCAATGTCGGTAGTATTATAAGTATCTGGATCAGACGCTGATTCAGCGTTACCGTTCATTATTTCAAATGCGAGAGCAAGTTCTTTTCTAACTTCTTCAGCAATTTCTGGATATTTTGATATAACATCTCTCAAAATTTTTGAGAGAATTTGATTGACACTCTCTGCTTTTTGCATTCGTGCAATGTAGTCACTGTCAGTAGAATTTCCTCCACTAATCAATTTATGGAGTTGAGCCTTTTTGCCGGCAATATCTGACGCAAGTTTTAAAGCCTGGATTCTAACAGCAACCATGCCATGATCAGTAGCGATATTAACAGTCTCCCAGGCTTCTTTGCTTATTTGATCAAATTCCTGCAGCGCTTTGATAGTATTAAACTGTATTTTTTCTAGGAAGTAAGGATCTTCATCAGCCTTTTTTTGCAAGAAATTTTTATACTGTTGAACATACTCTTTTGCCTTAGTGGAAGATACAGATAAAAGAGATCCTATCTCGCTGTAAGAGTAGCCTTTAATATGCAGAATACCAGCATCCTCTATATCTTTAAGTTCAGATAAAATATCTTTACTGTTTGACTTTTCTATTTCAGTCATACAAGTTCCATCAACCTCTGTTTATAAGGTAAGACAACATTATCCCAAGAATAACGGTTATGAATGTAATGCGACCCATGTTTTGTCTTTTCTAATATCATGTCATAATTATTAATGACATATAACATTTTATCACAAACATCATCAATTTTTGGGTCAGCCCAGTCACCATTTTCATAAATTCCAAACTGGTAAGCACTTGACATATCAGCCTCCAGAGGCACGGAGAGGTACGCAAATTCGCTACAGGCTGTTCTATTTGTACAGATGGTCGGTAGCCCCGTAGCAATTGATTGAAAAGGAGCCATGCCCCACCCTTCACCTCTGGTTGGGTACACCATACAATGACACCTATTAAACAAAGCAGCAAGTTCTTCGTCTGTTAGATAGTAATCAATGATTTCAATATTAGAGATATCATAAAGACCACCTATATTTTGACCGTCAACAATGACTCTAGCATCAGGCTGACCATTGCTTTTTAAAACTAACTTATAATTAGGATTATCTTTAAAAAGTCTAAGAAATGCATTAACAACAAGTTGCGTATTTTTTCTTGTAGACGGGCTGCCTACATGAATAAAGGTAAATGGGCCAACACAGTTTGAGCGATTAAAATAAGAAAAAACATTTGTATCAACACCAAGATCAAAACCATACACAGGAACACTTACACCACTATTTAAAAATACATCAACAGCCCAAGACGATGTAGTCCACACCTCATCACACAAATTTATTCTTTCAACCCAGTCAGGCGGCAACATTGTTGTTTCCCAGTATGTAAAACCTATAGTGTAATCTTGATCATATGAGTAATCTGTTGGAAGACAATTATTCACCACAATATCAATATTCTCTGGTTGGGGAATAAGACGTATCCCATCAATTTCTGAGATAGAAATGCTATATGTATCGCTACAAGAAATATCCTCAAGACTTAGAACATTCATAGATCTAAGCCTTGAGGATATATTCATAGACGCATAGGAATAACCGTCAGCCTTCGCTTTCGTCAGTGTTCTCCAATATACGCTCTTCATTCTCAATTACCTTATAAAGCTTCACATTGCCAAGATCCGCAATCAGAACCTCTTCCTGTTCCACTTTCTCAATTTTAACAGACATACTACCTCCTTTCTTCAATAAAATTAAAAGATATAGTAATACTTAGTCAGTCTTCAGTTGAATTACTAAATTCGCAAGTTGAGCATAAATCTCCAACTTGTAAATTCGCTTTATGCTTTATATTTTTCTCACTGCCCCATCCCCACTTTTTTCTTTCATCGGGTATGGAATTATTACATTTAACTTTTTCTTCTAAAGTGTTTAAATATTCAACAAAATCTGGGAAGAAGAATTGCAATTGGTCTTTTTCTCCACGCTTAGCAAATGAACCACACAAGCACTCACCAGACATATGAATCATATCAGAAACGGGATTCCTAGGGATATCTTTATTAATTTTTCTATACAAATTAATATCGGCTTTTGTCCAATTGACAATCGGAGAAATCCATACAACAGATCTATTACGAACAAAAACAGGAGAGTCTTTTCTACGGGAAGACTCATCTCTTCTTTTACCACTTAAAAACACAATTCTTTGCTTTTTTGGTATATTATTTTCTTTAACAGCTTTTCTTAAAGCCCTTTCTTTAAGTCTTTGATACATTACAAAATGTTGACTTGGGCCAGGAAATCCATTTTCAATTATTAAATTTTCATAACTGTCTTTATCATCAGACATATATGTTTTTAAAGGAATATTGAAATTTAAACAAGTATTTTTTACATAATCATACGTTTGAGAAATACCAATCCCTGTGTTTACATGAATTGCAAAATTTGCTATATCTTTGAATAAATAAAACAATACAGTCGAATCATTACCGCCAGAAAATAAAATGCATGTATTTGACAATTCTTTTTTATCATCTAAGATATGACATTGAACTCCAAGATTGTATATCTCATAAGCTTCTTGAATCAATAAATTCAATCTTAATAAAGCATCATCATCACTTAAAAGTAAGACTTCTTTATTAGTCATTTTTAAGTTTTGAAACTTGTCTAAGTCCATAAATCAACTCCATTGAAAAGCAATCGGTATACCGGATTCCGAGGATTCCTTTTCAAGTTTCTCTTTTTCATACCCATGAATTTTAGTAAACTCAACTCTATAGTTGAACCAGCCAATAACGCCATTCCAAAACTTATCTTCTGTTGTATCGCGAAGTTTAATCAATTCCTCGTCTGTTAATAAAAAGCTTAAAACACCAAGAGGCATGTAAACTGTCAAATCATAGTTAACATCTTTATCAGCAGAATACTTTTTTAGAAGCATCTGATAGTCTTCAACTATCCTTTTAACAGCAGGGCCGGCATAGTGATCAATTGCATCATTTTCATTTCTTATTCTTGGACAAAAATCATCAACACTTGTTATGGTTCCAAAAGATCTACAAACAAGCGGTCTATAACCATATATACTGCATCCACCTTTATAGAAGGCACAATGACGTTCAGTTTCTCCACCAGGCTTCCAGTCATCATCATGCATTGCATCAATTAAATCCTGAATGACACCGCCAATCCACTCATTAGCAAAGTCTTCACCTTTGCTTTCCATGAGGCGATAGCATTCCTGCTTCAAACTAAAAGCAATATTCGCACATTCCATCATGGGAATGGTCAAACCAATTTTACAACAATTACCAGAGCCAAGACACTTGTATTTTGTTTGATTTTGTTTGGCTTCTAAAACACGAACTTGATTGTAAATCATATCAAGATGTGCAAAAGTAGTAATATCTTTAATATCGACACTTCTTCTCATCTAAGTTTCTTACCCTTTTTTTTCAAAGCATTTGCTTTACGCATTTCTCGTCTTTTTCTTTCGACCATCTCTTGCATTGGCGATTTAGGTCTCCTGAGAGTTGTACTCTTCAGATTACGACCTTTTCCTCTATACTTTAAAAGATCATACTTTTTAACCCAGTTGTACAAAGCCTGAGGTGTGACTTTAATGTTATAGGTCTTTTCAAGATGCTTACAGATATCAGTCAAATTCATACGGCGTTTAACATACATCTCGTAAAGAAACTGCTTATCTTTATATGGTTCTAAAGCCATGAGTAATACCATACCACATCCCGATGCCTATTGCGTCGGTAATATCACTATCAAGCCCTTCAGAAACAAAATTTTCTATTTTTTGATCCAAAATATCCTTGACGCGCTGTTTTCTTTCATTACTTAGTCTTTGCTGAATTCCCTTTTTACCGAATTCTTTTTCTATCGATGCAGCCTCTTTTTTAGAAACATTCTTATACCCAATTCCAGATTTCCAAGTTAAAGGATTTACATCAGTTACATTCTTACAATAATCATCAAGAATGCCCCATGTAAAACCAATAATATATGAAATAATACGACTTGATTGAAAGTTCTGAATAAATACAGATTGCTCAATCACGCAAGCATCGGGCTTGTAGTTACCACATATTGCCGGCAATTCATTCTTTATTATTGTAAATTTACGACTCATTTCAGGAGTTGATGCAAGATGTATCTTGCCATAATCTACAACAGTGATATTGTTTTCACTTATATCAAGGACAGACCAAGCGAGCGAATGAGATGCAGGATCTATGGAAAGAACACGACAGTTTTTTACTTTAGAAACAAGAGAAGATATACTCATTGATCTTCACTCCTTAGTTTGGCTTCATCCCAACCCCAAGAAACAAGTCTTTGAATAAATCTCTCTTTTTTGCACCTTTCGCAAATCTTTTCTTTATTATATCTAGATAGTACTGTTGAACAATTCGGCGTAGAACAAACTCTTTTCTTTTTTCTATTACTTTTTGTTGTATAGTATTTTTCTAAAAGTTTTTTATTTGTAACTATTTTTCTACACTCGGCTGAGCAATATATACCGTTATAAGTTTTTGGTATAAAGCTTACTGAACAATCAGTATTTGCACAAAACCTTTCTTTAAAAAGGTTCAAGTCCTTTTTCGTCATTTGTATCCGACCAGCATTGAGAATACAAATCGCAACCCGAACAATTCTTAGAAGTTTTCTTATAAGGCTGGTCGGGTATTGTACCCTCTGTGAAGTTTTTATAAAACTTCCTATATTTAGTAAACAATTTATCTATAAAATCATCATCTTTATCTATAAGAATCGGAAGAATCTGCTGATTGTTCTTATTTTCATAAATAACAAAAGCCTGATCAAGTTCTAGACAGCGCATATAGATTTGAGCCTGTCTATAGTGATCATCTTTAGGCTTATTATAGATTCTACGATACTCAAAACCCTCATTAGAAATTGACTTTAGTTCAATAAGTTTATGGCCATAAAAATCAATAATACCATCAGCAGTACCTTCAATCGGCGGATCAGAATAAGTAACAGGGATTTCTTCTGCTACGAGTATGCCCATATTTTTCAGATAACTATATATTCTTTCATGCACAGCATGACCATTATCAAAAATACGATATGTCTGAGGACTAAAAGAGGATTCAACATCAACCCCATTAAAAAGATAGTACCAGTATCTAGCACATTGATTTGTGTAACTAGGATGGAAACCACCAACCTTTTTGGTCTGGACAGCATTTCTAGACACAAAAGACTGATCAATTTTTTGGATCAACTCTAGTTCTAGGTCGGCTGAGCTTTTCTTAATTTCATCAGTCTTAGTATTCTCAGTCTTAGGAGATTTAAGAGCCTGTAGCGACTTCATCAGTTATTACCCTTTCCAATAATTTTTAACACATTAATATTTTCAACAAGAGCTTCGTACATAGTTCTCCAAACATCATTTACAAACTTATCCTGCTCAGTCATCATGCTAGACTTGCGCTTATAGGCCTGAGATTTAACAATCATCATCGTTCTATAACCAGCAAGAACATTTGCATACTTCAGAGCCTGAGCGCCAACATAAAAATCAGGATTATCTATAATATCCTGAACAATACGCATGCATTCAAGAAACTCTTCAGCCTTATCGCCCATCTGCTCAGAAAGCCAATCAGGGTCTACAATAATATCTGCCATATTTATCCTTTATATCATACCATAGTGAATTACAAATATTCTGTCATAACAGAAGCAATCCAAGAAACAACCGGAACAGCAACAGCATTTCCAATCATCTTGTATCGATTAGTGTTAGACACTTCTTTACCATCAGCACCATATCTAGTGTGATCATCATCAAAACCCATCAGACGCTCGCACTCAATAGGCGTAAGCCTTCTCAAGACCAAATCAGGTGTACAAACACCATGCTGAGAAACGGTATCAAGAGTATAGGACGGGTCATTTGGCTCACCAAAACCCCTACCAGCAGGACCGGCAGAATCAGAACGCCCAATGATAGTACCCTGAATCGGAATAGCAGTAGGATCGCCAATCATAGGAACATTATTACCACCAGTACCCATCCTAGCTTTCAAAGTTGGCATAATACCATCATCATAAACACGAACATCATTGACTCTAGTACCATCCAAAATAAGAACAGTAGAACGAGATTCACTGTTATTATCAAAAGCATTCAAAGTGGGACTAACAGACTCATTAGCCCAAACTTCAGGCGGTAAATTGCCTTCAGCATCACGGGCACCTGACCTAATCACCTTGACAAACGATTCAACATTAGAATGCAAAACAAAGTTTTCATCAGGACGCTTATGACTAGTAGCCCTAAACGTAGAACCACCTTCCTTGTAATTACCAAAACCAGTCTTCCCATACAAGACAGGCTGGGCCACAGCGTTACCAGTACTCTCACGCCTCATCGGTGGAAAAGCATCAAAAGAAGGTTGACAATCAATACCATTCTTGTGGTTAAAACCTATTGCTTCTCCGCCAACAAGTCCAGCGCTTTCTTCAGAGCCGGCGGAAGAGCGTTGCCTCTTCTTTCTGACCTTCTTAAGATTCCCACTGCTGTCTTCGGGGACAGGTAGTATTTGGTTTCCACTTCTTCCAACGATTGCAGGATCGAAACAAGCAATGAGGAAGACTCTACGCCTTCTGTGTGGGATTCCAAACCATTGTGCATCCAACACGTGCCATTCAATTGCCAATGCCCCGATGTTTGCCATTTCGTCAAGGACTGCTGCGAAGTCGTTTCCTTTATTACTTGTGAGGGCACCTGGGACGTTTTCCCAAATAGCGACTCTTGGATATGTATTTCCTGTTGCATTTCTCATCTCCTTAATAATTCTGGTTGCTTCAAAAAACATAGACGATCTCTCGCCATCTAAACCGGCACGCTTACCAGCAACAGACAAGTCCTGACAAGGCGAACCAAAACTAACAACATCAACAGGCTTAATATCAGCACCATTGACACCACAAACATCCAAATACTTATCAGTATCTGGCCAATGATAACTCAACACATTCTGGCAATGCTTATCCCATTCAATTTGCCAAGAACACTCCCAGCCGGCAGACTCAAAACCACGATCAAAACCGCCGATACCAGCAAACATACTACCAAAAGTAATCTTATTCATAATCACTACCTTTAATCAAATCGTTGAAAACATCCCAATCAATAATTGCTACCTTGGTATCAGAATCCTCACCAAGAACAACAGAAATACAAGGATACTTGTAATTAGATCTCCAAGCATCCTTTCTCATCTTGATCCAAGCGTCACGACTTAAAGTAAAAGACGATCCATTATGCTTATAATCAAGTAAGAACTTATGGTAAGTAGCGTCACCTTTGTTGACACCCCGACCCGAATTTTTGACAGCCTTTGCCTTATCACGCTTAATTTCTTCTTTCTCAGTACGCTTCATTCTACCGGCCAGACATACTCAAGATCAACAGGATCATTGAAGAACTGCGAGTAATACTCAAAATTCTTACGCAACAAATTAGAACGATGAGACCTATGAAAATCATAGTTGCCAAACCAAGAAGGCATAACAACATTAGACTCATCAACAACCTCAAAAGACATGGTATTCTTATAACCACGCTTTACCCACTCTGCAATCGTCAAATTCTGATATACCTTCATGGCTTCCTCATAACCCCTCCACATACGAGTAACAGGATGATTCCTCCAGCCTTGACTATCAGTACGACCAAGAAGTACGTTCAAAACTTGAAAAGTCTCAACACGTTGCTTCCCCAGCCGTCTATAATCCAAAACCTCAACAGACTTCTTAAAGTCATCAAAAGGTAAAAAAGTTTGCATATATCCTCCAATCGGTTTTGCACAGTGTACCACACCAGCAACCAAAATTTCCCAATTGCAGATTTATCACAAAATTATTTATCAACAAAAGTTAGCTCTTCGTCCGACAAAGCACGAAACTGACTCTGCGACAACAAAGAAGTATATAGTTTTTCGTCCACAGCCTGGATACGATGATCTGAATCAAATGTTATACCAGTATTTGTTGAATAACTCCCATTGCCTGAATAGTATAAATACAGAGATGAATTTTTATACCCTTCAATTTCATTGAACATCTTAATACCTACACGGCGTATTAGCGATTTTAACATAAAATCACATCTAGACTTCCAGTTGTATTCTGCATACACAGAATCCGCCTGATTATAAAAATATGAACATTCAGAAGATATATTGTTATACACTTTTTTCATTAGTTCAATCATTGAATCAAAATTAGCTAAAACAACATCTCCTTCAAAATATCCAGTATAAGTAGTAGGCCCAATTGTTGAATCTATTACATTATCACCAAGATATTTTTCATAAGAACACCATCTACCTGTCGATATTACCGGCATACCTGTAGCAAGAGCCTGAAGAGGTATGAATCCAAAACCTTCGCCTTCCGATGGATAAACCAAAACATCATGAGAATAAAAAAGATCAATCATTTCTTCATGAGAAAGTGTTTTATAAATTTTCCGAATATTAGGAAGAAGAATTGATAAACCTTGATTGGAACTTCCTTCATGAGTGTGATACTTAAGAGTTAGTTCAACATTTGGATTATTTCCAAAAAGAATAATAAATGCTTGCTCAACCAGATCAGCACGCTTTCTTGGTGAACCGGAGTCAACATGCAAGAATCTAATCTTATCTCCTTGACCACGAAGCTTTGGTTTCCACATATCATCAATGCCATGTTCAAAAACATAAGTAGGAGTTTTAACTCCTGAATTCAAAACAGCGTCAGCCGCAAATTGGTTGCCAACCCATATTTCATCAACACGATTCATTGGCTCAACCCAATGACTCCAAACTTTTGTAGCTTCTAAGTGAGTACCATATATTTTATATTGATGATCATGGAACTTTTTAAAACCAGGTGCTCTTAAGTCCTGCATGTTTTTTAAGTTATACCACTCTGGTTCCATATAAAACATTTGTATTGGCGACTGGCCACCATTCTGAACAACCTGCATTGTTTTATTTCTGTAGGTGAATTCAGAAAAATGTTTGCATATACGATTATACCCGTATGCATAACCAAAAATATCAACAGCATCCTTAATATGCTGATCTGTATGCATTGAAAATATCATCAGGAATTCAAAATAATATTATAGATGTCCTGTCTATCAGACTCAGAAAGTTCTATAGAAGACAGACCATTCCATTTCTTATCTCCATAAGCATACCAAGCGCCTCTGCGCTCAATTATATTTGACTCAACAGCCATGTCAATTAGTTCTCTATCTTGGTCAATACGACCTTCATCAGGTAGAACATAGTAATAACCAGTAGTCCCAATAGTAGGCAACTGCTTAGTCTTCTCAATAGTCCATGTAGCACGCTGACTTAGGATACGGCTTGACTCATCGCGCTCCATTTCTTTTTGCGACATGGAAAGAAAAAGCTTTACAATATTATGCATATTATGATGAACAGTATTACCCATCTTAGCTTTTGTAACAGCATACATACCGCTCAAGTCAATAGTCTGATGGGCAATAAAAAGCATTATATTCTTTTCTTTATGAAGATGATTTACAAGCTTCTGCAAGAAGTAACCCTGAGAACGAGCCTGAAGTCCCATAGCTTTACCACCGTCAGGCTTATCATAAAACTCTTCTTTGATAATATTAGAAAGACTATCAAATAAGAAAATATGCTTTTCATCAGGATGATTCAAATATGGAACAAGGTTCTTTAAAATCTCTTCAACAATAGTTGACTGAATAACTACAATATCATCAATATCGATACCGCACTTTTCCGCATAACTATCAGAGTAAGAATACTCTGAATCAATAATTACCGGCCTATACCCCATCTTTTGTGCCTCAGAAATAATCCTAAAGCACATAGTTGTCTTACCTACGGACGGAGTACCCCAGAATAAATGAGTAGCACCAGTATTCAGTCCACCACCAAGTGCTTTATTCAAACCCAAACTAGGAGTCGGAATAATATCGTGAGTGGGCATTTTATCGCCCTTACGCTTATCAACAAATAACATTAGTTAACCTTTCTTAAAACAATCATTGTTCTTAAATTATAAACTGGGAATCCATCAACTTCAACATTTGGAAGATTTAAAATAAACTTAGCTTCTCTTACAAAAGAAAAGCTTAAATCCATAATTAAACGATTCAATTGATTAGCCGATGGCCCAAACTCGCTAGCACATTCTACTACTAAAACATCAACTTTGCTCAAAAAACGAACTAAATAATCCCATTCATTTTGATTATCTTCAAAATCAAAACCAAGAAGAGCCATGCCAACACTACCATGAATATATGGATTAGAATCGACCCATTCACTAAAAGTTCCATGAAAAGAATTATTTATTGTTTTCAATGGATCAATTGTATAAACAGTAGCATTATGTTTAATAGGCAGCTTTTTTCTAAAAGCACCTACGTCAATAATTGTTTCACAGTCATGCAAATAATGACACGCAATAACTTTTCTAATTTCAAATTCAGAAGAGACCAGATACTCCCATTTCTTTGTATCCATTTTCAACCTCCTTTGGCATTATCAAGCCAGTACCACAACCAATATAAAAATTAATATAATATAAATTATTAGAATCAGCATAATCCTTCATAGCATGAAAAGATCCAATTTCTGGATGATTGCCATTAGAATTATTCCAAGTATCATGAACAGTTATAGCCCAATCGCCTGACATCTTTGCACCATAATTATTTAAATCATCTAAAACTTGATTGTAAGAATGATCAGCATCTACATGTAGATAATTTATAGAGTCAAACATTTCAACAGCATCATTTGTAAGTTTTTTAATTACAGTGACTTCAGGATAGTTTTCAATATTATTTGTATATTCAGGCCTACCCCAAGGGCCCACATCTGCATCGACCAAATAAACTTCTGTATTTTCTATGCAGCCTTCTTTGATAAGAGTCCGCTGTGCTTCTGCCATTAATTTAGGGACAAAGCCTGCGCCAGAACCAAGACACACACACCTTTGTGATTTCAGCATGTATGGCAATATAAAATAAAGACTTCCAGCCCCAAGATGCAATCCATCAGCACCATGAGAATTAGCATATGGGGATGTACTAATTACATTATCAAACATAAGTATCTTTCACCAAATTTTTTCTAGCAATATAATCTTCAATACAGATAATTGAACTGTCACTAGCAAGTTTATACGAATCCAGTCGCGTCAATGACTCTTTTTCAATAATCTTTGACATTTTTATAGCAAACCATCCAGTCTTTGAAATAATATGCTTAACTTTGCCATAAACAGCTGGGAAGATAACAATCTTTATAATCTTCACACCATCCCAAGCGTAAATATTAGCCATGCTTTTACCTTTGGCTGTTACAAATGTTCTCATGCTAAAAACATGAACAAGACTTTTTTCGCTCTCTGATGTACCCATCTCTTCATTATAAAGCCATGAATATTCATGATCCATTCCTTTATCCATCATTTCAATTAAAGACATCAAATCAGAAGAGTGACACTCATAAGCATCGCAAAAAGTATGCAAAGTTCTATCACCAATTAATGCATAAATTAACTGTCTATTTGCTATCTCCGCATTCCGATCACAGAATATCGTGGTTGACCCAGATTGATCTTCTATTTCCACCCGTAGGTATTGAGGCGTTTTCTTTGTAGAACGCACCACAGCCTTCACCACGGTCAAAGGCGAGTTGATTTCATGGAAGTCCGCCAATGGCTGAACGTACTTATCTATCTCATTTTCATCTTGATTTAGATTAATAGCAAAACCCAAGATTGGCAAGTAGTATTTTTCATGATCATAGGCAGATACATGATTTAAACTTTTATAAGCTCCTACTTTATCAAGAGTATCCCTCAATTTAGAATTGATACTTCTTTTGCTACATTTGGCATAAAACTCATCAATTGAATGAAAAGGCCTAAGAGAAAGTATTTCGGTAATCGCAGTATTACCACAGCCCGATACATTTCTTAAACCAAATCTAATTCCTTCATCGTCAATTGTAAAAGATTCATCAGACAAGTTGATATCCGGTGGATTTATCTTGATACCAAGACGATTTGCTTCCATTAGATATGCAGTAATTCTGTCTTGAGCATCCTCATTGTACAATAATGACCAGATGTATTCCATTGGGTAGTGTACTTTCAACCACATTGTCTGGTAAGACACCATAGAATACGCTACGGCATGAGATTTATTAAACATATATAGAGCCGCCATTTCAAACTCAGACCACATTTTTTCAGCAGCCTGTCTTGAAATAATTGCATTACTAATAAACTTATCACGATACTGATCAAATTCAGCAGCATCACGCTTTTTACCAATGATCTTACGAAGTTTGTCAGCCTCAGCCCAACTAAACCCAGCAATACTCACAGCCATCTGCATTAGTTGCTCTTGAAAAATCACAGCACCGTATGTTTCAGATAAAATCTCTTCAACAGATGGATGGGGATACTTTGCTTTTTCAATACCTTTTTTACAATTAATATACTTTTCACCTTGTGAAAGTAATGCACCAGGTCGAACAAGCGCATTACTTACAGCAAGATCACTAAAGTTATTAATACCCATTCTTTCAATAAGATTACGATATGCCGCAGCATCTACTTGGAAAATACCTACTGTATTTCCCTCATCAAAGTTTTTATAAACTAAGTCGTCATCAAGTAAAAGAGATAGACTACTAACATCAACACCATGACGCGCATTTATTTTCTCCAAACAGTCTTTTATAACAGAAACAGCCTTAAGACCCAAGATGTCAACTTTAATTAAGCCGACAGCCTCAGCGTCTTCCATATCAAATGCAGTAACAACTGATCTACCATTATCATCATTACCACGCCTAGTTTCTACTGGGCATACTTCACTTAGCGGAACAGAAGAAACAACCATTCCGGCAGCATGAATGCCAGCAGTACGAACTCTATTTTCAAGTTTACGTGCAATCGGAATAATATCAGGATATTTAGAGTTGAACACCTTACCCTTAGGAGATGACTCTAGTTCATCAAGAGTTTCAAAGAACGGTGTAATATTATTAATTTCTTCAAATGGAACTTGATATACTCTAGCAATATCCTTAATAACACTTTTTGCTTTAAATGTACCATAAATAGAAATAGCCGCAACATTATTGCTACCCCATCTTTCACGAAGATACTGCTTGACCTTATCACGTTGCTTATCTTCAAAGTCTAAGTCAATATCTGGATAGTCATTTCTTTCTGGATTCAAGAATCTAGAGAAGAGAAGGCCATACTTGATTGGATCTACTTTGGATATATCAAGCAAATACGCCAATAAACTTCCACCAACAGAACCTCGACCAGGGCCACGACCAACTGAATTATTATCAGCCCATTTAATCAAATCCCAAACCATAAGGAAATAATCAGAGAAACCAAGTTTGGCAATAATCTGTAGTTCTTCATCAAGGCGATCTCGGTATTCAAGACCAAGACCACGACGATCTAATTCGTAAGTTGATATTTCTTTTAAGTATGAATCCGAATCAAGTGACTTTAAATACTTAGGTAATAACTTTTGTTTTACCGGTATCTGTGCTGTACACTTTTCAGCAATTTCCATTGAAGAATCAAATATGTCAGTTCTATCAATACCAACAGTTTGAAACCAAGATTGGATTTCATCAGCAGATGCTATATATGGATTAATTTGATCAAATCTCAAAAATCTATCAGGATACATAGCATTCATTTTTTCAATGATGCTACCCTCATGCCTCATATTCTCTTTTGCTTTTCTAATGTCACCAGCATTTAAAGATGGGTACTGAGATATCATAAGCAAGACTTCTTCATGACCATGATCTTCATGAGTAGGGAAATGACAGTCGGCAGTCGCTACAGGCTTCTTGTTAAAAGAAGATGCTAAATCAAATAAACCGCTGTTAATCTTTGACGGATTCCAAGCTTGAACTTCATAGTAAAAGTCGTCACCAAATATCTTGATAAAACGCTCAGATAGATATTCTGCTCTACTAGTGTTGCCGGCCTCTATAGCCTTGCATATTGCACCCCCAAGACAGCCTGAAAGGGCGACAATATCATTGTCAACCATATCTTCAAGTAATGCAAAATCAATACGAGGTTTATAGTAAAAATTATCAGTCCATCCCGTTTGAGATGCTTTAAACAGTTTCTTTAACCCATCGTTATTTTTAGCCAAAAGAATAAGATGAAATCTCTCATGTCTCCCATCACCATCAGAATCAACCGAATCAACAAAATAAGCTTCAACACCAAAAATAGGCTTAACACTAGTTTTTTTGCAAGCATCTTGGAATTTAAGAACTCCACCCATAGTGCCATGATCAGTAATAGAAGCAGCATACTGCCCATTAACAGAAGCAATAGATGCAATATCCAATGGGGTTGACATCCCATCAAGCAATGAGTATTCGGAGTGACAATGTAGGTGTACAAAATCTTGCACTTTCATCCAATCTTCATGTCAGTTAAGTTTTTAACCGAATCAAATTTTTCTATTAAGTGACTATTGTACCATGTCTCCATCACTGCGACAGTGGTATTTGTCATAGAACTTACTTTTTTTATTTCGCGAGGATTATCATCAATAAAAAATATTGGTTTAATCTTATCTATAATTTCATATTTATGATACATGTCAGCAACAACAACATCATTATACTGAACGCACCATCCATCAAGCCAAGGATGTATCTCATTTTGTGAGATATCAGAGCGACGAGATGTTATGAATATAATATCAAATCCATTACTAAACCAATCATTTATACAATGCCATGACTCTTTGATTGGCAAAAGATTCTTCCAAAATAAAGGATCTTTATATATGTATTCGACTTCTTCAACACCATCGGGTGTTAATAAAGAATCACTAACTAGATTAAGGTTGTATTCAATACTAGAATTAGCTTTTATGTAATTTAAAACTTGTGATCCGATATCGGTAATAATACCATCCAGATCTAAACATATTGTTTTGTTCATAATGAATAGTGCCGGCAGGCGTAAGATCCTGCCGGCACCACTCCTTTCTCACCAAGAATCTTTGGCGAGTTCACCAGTCGTCAAATACTTTTCCTGATCGGCATAAGGAAGAGTCTTGTAGATATTATCAAGATCATGCATCGGCAGAGACTTGATATTATCAGGCATAGGCGACTGATCCAAGGGGATCAAAGTATAATTTGTATCCTGAGGACCAGATCCAGTGCGTGAGCACTTATAGTAACGATCAGTAATCGTACCAAACTCCTTAGCATACTCAATTAAAATCAAAGCCATATGGCGCTGATTGTAAGTGGTATCCATAACTCTAGGCTCCCAAGTGCCAGGCTCAACTTCAACAGCAATGTTGACAAGCAAGTGCGGCTTCGGTCTCCAACGAGTATCCTTAGCAATCTGCTCACTAGCCCAGCATCTATAGTTGAAGTCCGGTAACTCACGTGTAGAAGCAACTCTCCACTTCCAGTTAATTGGCGAAGTAACAACGGGCACTGTTATGGCAGTACCAACTGCTTCGTCAAAATTCTTTGAGTCTTGTGCAAGTTCTTGACGAAAACGAATCTTAAAAGTATCTCCCGATTGTATTGAGAAAAACTTATTTTTGCTTACGCCTCCGCTTGACGGTATATTTTTTTCTAAGTCTTTAAGTGATTTTACTGAATTAAACATTTCCTACCTACCTCCAATGATTGGTTCTTTATATGTGTATGATTTTTGTATTTCCTGCTCAGACATTTCACCTGGATCTTTAAGATTGTCAGGTATGACCATCTTAAACAGTTCTTTGCCTTCGCAAGAATCTATTATAGCATGACGCATGGCATCGCCAGCATCATCTTTATCTGAAAAAATGATTATTCTGTCGAACCATTTTTTCAACATTGACACTTGATTAGCTGATACTTTTGCACCAAGTGTTGCTACACAATTTACATAACCGGCTTGAATTACTTTTGCACAGTCTAGACTTCCTTCAACAACAATACACTCATCAAATCTCTTAGCATTTTGAATATTGAAGAGCACATCCGCACGCTTGAATCCCTTATTATATAAATAACGAGGATCTTGCCAGTCGTGAACTGCACGACCGATAAGGCCAACTATTTCATACTGTGTATTTCTAACAGGAATTACAACACGATCTTTAACTTTAGAGTATCCTATTTCAAGGAATGATAATGTTTCCTTAGTAAAGCCTCTTTCAATCAAAGATTGCAAGTTTAACAACTCTTCACTATTATAATTAATCCTTATTGAATCAAGAGTCAACTCTTCCTCTTTTGGTGGATTTAGTGACATTTCAAGTTGATACTGTAAATTGACAGGATCAACAATATTTTCACGACCATAAGATTTGCCAGTAATATGCTTATATAACTGCCTAAAGTTACCTTTTTTATCACAAGATGGATTGAAGCACTGCCATAATCCTGTTTTAAGATTTATATAAAATGCAGGACTATGAGTGTTTTTGTGAAAAGGGCAGTATATCGTAGCTTCTTTTCCAGTTTCAGTTTGAATATTTATATTAAAAGAATCAAACAGGCTTCTAATATCTTGCTCTAAGTTATTTGATGAATACAATTTTAAACTCAAAAGTTTCAGTTTCTTGCTTATAATCAGTATAAAGCTTTGTTGTTGTAAAGTCACCAATTGATGATCTTATTTCATCTTCGATCCAAGGTCTTAGTCTAATGATTGTTTCAACATCACGACTAGTCCCATGTGATACATGAATAATTGAATCATTTTTAGTACTCATCACAGATCCCATTCCTCACTCCACTTTCCTGTTTCAAGATTCCATCTAAGATAGAATCCAAAATGTGTAGCTCTTCTAACTTTTCTAGAAACAACCTGAAATAGATCAGAGTTATATTCGCGATGGATGGCCAAAACCAAGTCAGCATCATAAGCCAACTGCTTAGACCAAGCAACTTCTTCAAGCTCCGGTGGTCTTTCACTATGACCTTCACTCATCGTAACAGCCGCAACGTCAATAATCGGAATATTGTTCTTTACAGCAATACGCTTGAAAGCTTTAGATAGATTCTTGGCCTTCTCAGTTTCATTCCTAGCACCACTAGAGTCATCAAAAAGACCATGATAATCAAGAATCACCATGTCGGGTTGGTACTGATCAATCTTAGCCTGCACCATGTTCTGGTCTGCTGTCTCTAGCCCCTCCGAGGTGATAAGATAAATAGGTTGCTTTCCTTCAAATGTTTTAGCAGCCCATTGTTCATATCTACCAACAATACTGGCATTAGCCTTTACTAAATCAGTATTTGTAAAGTTACCTTCGCCATTATTTAGTAAAGTATCAAGCCTTTGACCTTCTTGAAGTTTATTCATCTCCAAAGAAATAATCATTGGTCGATAGCCTGCTCTCCAAGCATTAGCAGCAAATAATCTTGCTATAAATGATTTACCAACACCTGTCCAGCCAAGCAAAACAATAAAGTCTCCAGCCTGCCAACCACCAAAGACCTTATCAATAACAGAAATACCGCTAGGAATGCCTACAATATCTTTGTCGGGATTGAGTGATCTTTCTTTTAATTCATTGAAACGGTCACGCCATTCACCGGCTAAGTCTGTATCTTTTAAATTGCTAGAATACTTATATAGTTTAGAAGTATTCTCCATTAAAAAAGACAAGGCTTCTTTAGGACCAAGTTCACCAAGCATTGAATGGGCCTGAGCAACTATTCTACGTGTTTGTAGTGCTAACGATTCACGCTTTGCTTGTTCAATATAATAACTTAAAGGCTCAGAAGAATTGATAAATTCAAAATCACCAAAATGAGATTTAATCGTATCTTTTGATGGAACCTTGCTGTGCTTATCATAGTGACCAAGAATAAAATTCCAAATATCACGGTATTCAGAAAATACACCATCAACTCCCTCGTTAACTGCGGAAACCATGTCACCGCTTTCAACAATAGAGTTTATTAATCTCATCTCATAGTTCATCTTCAAGCAACTTTCTCGTATCTGCTACAACCTGTTTAAATTTATTTATTGAACTCTGCTCTCTTTTTATCTTGTCAACCAAATTTCTTGATTCAAGAGCAAAGTTGAATACAAGAATCGGGCCATCATTAGTATCAATGTACCATTTGATGGCCATCAACAAATCATCGCTATCATAATGCTTTGCTAAACTATCTGCAACATCATCTTGCCTAGGAGAATCTGGAAGAAACAATTTCCCTTTTTCTTCACAAAAAACTCTAAAAGCAGATACAACATCACTCCCAATTATTGTCATTTACATCCTCAACTTTTTTCCATTTTGACATTAAACGATCAAACTCTGTTGTGCCGGCTACAACTCCAATAACTTCTTCTAATTCAGAATTATATAATATACATTCGTTAACGACAGTACATTTTTTGCACCCATTAACAGCATACTCAATTTTTTCTAAATTATAAGAAACCCAATGGGAGTGATGATTGTCATTGGCACAAATAGCTTGATTTCGCCAATTCACTTATCTAACTCTTTAAGCTTTGCTTCAATCTGCTCATCAAGAGATGCCCAAAGCTTTTGCCAAGAGGATTCATCATCTAAAGACGAAGCCAAAATCTTTGCCCCTGCATCTAAACGAAGTGACTCATAGTTTCCAAGATTTTTGGTGATTCCAATGGAAGCCCAAATTTCTGCTTTGTCATTATCAATCATAGGTTATCCACCTTTTGTTTAAGAGAAACAATGCTGTTTCTAATGTTGTTATTTTTTACGCTGACAGGTCTACCAGGTGACCTGCCAGAGAAGAATGCTACCACATCAAGAACCTCAGATTCGCTGTAGAAGCGCCAATTTTTATAACAATTTTGCTCATCATCAATAACAAAAGATGGTTTTGGAAGCAAACCATTCTTTTCATACTTTCTTATTGTGTCAGAGCGTTTGTTTGTAATTTTAGATAACTCACCAATTGTATACAAACGACTAAGTAAAATTTCAGATCCAGCAAGAGGCACCACTTCTTCTACTTCTATATTAACAAATCTAACAATAATGCTATTAGAAGATTTGTGAATTTTTTTGACTTTTACAAGTTGTGCTTTGTATAAATAAAATTTATTTTCTATAATTTTATTTGTTATCATTTTGAATCTTCTTTTGAGTTTGTTCAATAAACTTTTCAAGTTTAGCAACTTCAATATCTACAGAATGAGCACACTGAATACAGGTGACATCAACCCATAACTCACCTAGACTATAATATTGTTCACCAATATATTTAGTACCACCGCATCTTTTACATATCCAATTTATTGGCGGAAACTTAATCACCATACACCGCCTGTTCAAATGCTTCAATTTCTGGTGTAGTCATATGTTCACCGATTATCCTTATAGATAAACCATAGAGATCATTGGCAATATTACGCCAACGGTCACGATCTGCTCGCATCTTTTCAAACATCACTCTTAGGATGTCAAAATCGTTTTCACAGTCTTCTAGTTTATATGCAAAACTCTCAGTCACCACGCACCGCCATTACAACCAGCAGTTATACTCAGCAGTAACAATGCCCTTTTCAGGATGGACAAACATCAAAGGTTGTGAGGGCTGACCAATTGCAGCCAAACGTTCCATAGCGTATGTGTTTGTAGACTCAGGGCTACCAGAGATTCTGAATTGAACCGTATTAAAAGTAAACTTAGTAGGGGTATGGAAATGTCCGCAATAAACATCATTAAACTCTTCAGGGACAGCACCAATCTTCCATCCATAAACTTTTTTCTGGAATGCATATAAAGTAGAAAGCGTACCAAACTGATCGCCATGAATTAGCATTGATTTGTAATTGCCAATCTCATCTACAGCATACCAATTCCTATCACCTTTACCGTCTGGAATATTAAATGATATGCGCTTTTCATTCTCATACATCAACTGAACGATACGATATAGCATTCTATCGGCATTGGTTTCAGGATCATGATCTCGGCGCGATCTACCGCCAATAGCACCGTGATTACCAATAACACCGACAAAGACAACTTTTTCAAAGTTCTGTAGCATCTTGTCAATAAACTTACGCATAATTCTAGGCCCATCAACAGTCACTTGACGATATAAGCCTCCATCGACCAAGAAGCTTTGACCTGGAAAAATAAGTTCACCTTCAACAATGTCTCCAAGACACCAGATATGAATCTCATTAACAGGATGATCTGCTCTTTGAATATTTGTTAAATCAACAACTTTCTCTGCAAATCTTTCAATTCTTTCTTCACAAACAGAAGAGTTGTAGTCAGGAGTGACTTTTGCCAACTGCCAATCGGCAAGGACTGCTACAGCAACCTCTTGATTCTTGTTAGCTTTCTTAGATTTAATACCAACAAAATTTCTTTCAACAGGAGGCAGTGGATTCTGAGAAACAACATCTTTAACGGCCATATAAACAGCATTAACAATCTCATCTTGTTTAGACTTTATCTTTTCATATTCAGAAAGTAGTTTTGCATATGCGACCTTGAGTTCGGGTCTGTCGGAATCCAAATCAACAGGAACGTTCACAAGACCGTTTTCCTTCCTAAATTTACAAAGACCCAATGAATCTATAGATTTACGGCAGCTAGGATGGGCGTACCTTTGATTAGCGGAGTTAGGCTCAAACTCTAAATCGCAATTATTTCCTTCACATTTTTTCACGGTGCCTCCTTCAGGCTTCCGTCTATCGTATCACACCTGAGGGGAAGGAATCAGTCATTAGGAATATTTTTTTGAATAATTCTTTTTCGTGAAATATCACGTTTTTTTGTATGGGGCTTAGTGCTTTTAACAGTTTCTCTCTGTTTATCTCTTTGAGCTTGGGTGGGCTTTCTGCCTTCCATGTGTATGGCACTATGTTCTTTATGAAGACATAGAAAAAAATTTTCTATTCTATTATCTGTTTTAATTTCATTTATATGATGCACTGTCTCCCAAGGCTGTAAATATCGACCAAGATAATTTTCCATGACCAATCTATGCTCATAAACATAACCACGAATATTACGTGGATGGTCTGGCAGGAGGACTCTCACATATCCTTTATCATCAATATACTTACCGCCAGCAAAATTAGGATTACTAGCTCCACTATTGTTTTTTGAAGACCATTGAATATCTTTACGCTTAGACGCTAACTCTCTACGAGCAGACAATTTTAGACACCGCCAGCGTCTTCGACATAAATCTGAATAGGAGCACTAGCATTACCTTCAATTCTCCAGTTAGGAGCATTATTCGTATTAGCGCCAGCAGTGCGTGCAACAGTTAAAAAGAAACTCTGGTTAGTTAAAGCAGATCCAGTAGTCTTAAGCACGCTATACGTGCCTAAACCTATTTTGCTTGGATAAGTATTAGACTTTACTGCTTCATTAGCAATATTAGCAGGTAATCCCGTAGATACGTTAAGGAGCGAATACGTATGGGGAGTTACTTCCCAGTACGCCAGTTTCTGCTTGCCAGAGTCTGCTAGGCTAGTGCCATTATACACAGTTATAACATACTTGGAATCCTCCGCGCCGGCAGAAAGCACAGAAATTGCTGGAATGTTTACAGTTATTTTATAATATCTATTTTCGGCAATAGTAACTCGTCTATCCGAGCCGCCAGTACCGCTTTCGTCTTTAAGATAAATAATTTCTGTTTCAGCAAACGTAGAATAGCCAGTCGAGTTAGGAACTTGAGATGTTAACTCGTTCATTCTAATAACGCCAGTTGCTTTATCATCAATAACATCTTTAACTTGCTCAATATTGGTAGACATCTGAGCAAGGCGAGCTCCGGTTATAGGAGTTCCATCAGTCCAAGAAACAAAATTATAGTTTTCGTAAGCCATATATCTCCATTATACTACAAAAATGATTAAAAATGTATTGTGCCTCTATACTGGTAGTTTAATAGTTTACCCTCAATCCAAGACTCAAAAAGAGGAGTGATATTCGGGACTCCGGCCGGTCTGTTTTGTGCATCAGGATTTCCCTGTAAATAGAGAGCAACATGAGTATCTGGGAAAGATTCAAGAATTTCCTGCTTAACCAATTCTGGCATCTCTAATTTTTCAAGAATAATTTTACTAAGTTTTGCAGCAGGTTCCTGATTATTAAATGGCTCATCTGCAACCATACTCCATTCAATTATTAATTTAAAAAGTTCACCAAGAGTTCTTGCATGTCTTTGCGGATGAAGTTTAATAAGTTCATTTTCAACCCATTCAGAATGAATTTTTTTATCAGAGCCTGGTGCCCATCCGTTATCTATGGCATCACGCTGCCATTTTGGTAATGAGTCATATTGACGCTTTAAAATATCAGATTCTGACTCTTTCCATTCCGAATAGAGTATATAAAAGTGTGGAGAAAAGTCAATTATTGGAGTTAAAAATTGTATATTTTCAATCTTCATTCCTAGTGGTAATCTGTATGGATTACTAGGGTTCCAATCTAAACATACCGGTCCATATGTATTGTTATCGCACCTAGACTCGGATTGGTTGTATCTACTGATTTCAACCACGGATGTAAAAGAAAAAACTCCAACATTGTCATCTTGGTCTACTATTTTATCGTAGTAACCAATATTAGCTTTACTTGAACCATAATTTTTAAGCCCCATTACTCATTACTCCTTCAATATTTTCAATTTTGATTATAAGCTCTTGAACAGCTTTTGTTAATATACTAACTATACCATTTATATCATAAGATGAAGCAACAAAATTAGATGGATTGTCAAAATCAGAATCATTTACAGGTCCATTTTCGTATACATGGTCGTAGTTAATAAGCCCTCTATCTACAGATTCCACATCTTCAACAATAAAACCAGTCTTAATGTCATTATCTTTTAAATATTTTATAATATTAGAGCTATTTTCATTAACTCTAAATTTAAAAGTAACTGGATTTAATAATTTTACTTTATTTATTGCATTCTCTACAGATTGTATGTCGTATTTGTACTCTCTTCTTGAAACTGCTCTTACAAATTGACCTGAGCTATATAAAATATTTGATCCAGTTCCAGTTGGTAATTGTGCAAACATGGATACATTAGATCCACCATTGTAGATGTAAAATAGTGGACTTGCATCAAAAAAATTAGAGCCAGTATGTGTTATTGTTCTAATTCCTAGAAATGGATCAACACCGCCAGCAATAGAGCCGGCGTTAACACCAGTATATTTAAAATACACAATTCCACCACTAATATCTGTTAAACGAGTTCCATCATCAACTTTGACACTATTTCGCAGCGTCACGCTTCCCTGTACAAAACTATTTGTACCCAATGCAAAACTTGCAAGATTACCTAAAATACTTTTTATATAGCCATTAGCATTGAATGCCGAAGCTCCAGCATTAATATTTGCGTCAGTAATTGAACCTCCACCATAAGATGCACTAGTAAACGAAGAACCAGTAGCAACAATATAGCCATTAGAGTATAAAGTAGTAGAACCACCAGAAAGCGTTGTGCTTGAAATAGACCAACCACCAATATTCCCGCTATTGGCGGTTAAAGCACCACCATTTGTAACCCTAAAAGGCGCTGAAAGGAATGTTCCATTACCCAAAGACATACTGCCGTTTGAATAAACTTTAAAAACATTAGGATCAGTACCAATTGTCAAACTACCACCAGTAATCGCTCCATTAGAAACAGAACCATTAGCAAAAGTACCACCAGCATTTATAGTTCCAGTAAAGTTTCCAGAAGTAGCCTCAATCTGGCCTCTGACAATAATATTATTGTTAAATTCAGCACTGCCATTGCTTCTAATTTGCCATCCAGTAGTTCCTAAAACATAGTTATTACTGCTAATTGTGTCTCCAACTTGGACAACATTAATTGCTAGTTCAGCAGCAGTAATTGTATTAGATGCTATCTCATTAGCAGTAATTGTATTTGCAGCTATATTGTTTGCAGTAATTTCGTTAGCACCAATATGTACACCCCTAACAGAATTCTCTAGCAATTCGATGCCGGCCGGCGCTAATATCTGGGTTGATATAAAATTAGCAATATATTGATTAAATCTATTTTGATTATTTTGTCTAGTTATATCTCTTTGGGCATCCTGACCAGATGTTGTATTATCAGTACCAAAGTCAAAAATGCTGTATTTACTAAAATCAATAAGTGACGAAGAAACTCCATCATGTTTATGGCCGCCAGATCTAAAAAATCTTATTGCTGACTCAGATGTGCTAGTGTTTGCTGGCATTACACGACCTTCCTTAGTGTCATACTTTGAGAGTAATCAGATCCAACAGATGTAGAAATAGAAACAATCCAATAATCACCATTAATTATATCAAATTGATCAAATGAAGTTATTCTAATTCGATCACCAACCTGCAAAGTTGGAATTAAAACAGTTCTAACCTCAATAATCGGGATAGGTTCGGATAATTTTTCTATAATAAAATCGGCAAGCGCCTGGGCTTGAAGAGTGTCTGTTATATAAGGGCTGTCAATAACAACCTCTTTAAGACCATATTTTCTTCTATTTTCAGAATTAATAGCTTTTTGTTCAATAATTTGTGATTTGTTTTCACTAACCTCAATGGGTATTCCGGCTATGGATGTAAAAGCAACTTTTTCTGTTATTGGATTTGTACCTTCTGCAAAAACAATTGAATCGGATTCAATATTTTCTGACGCAGATATAATCAAATTCCCCTTGAATGGCGAAGCCGACCAGTGAAGTATGTTAATCTCATCTGGATCTTCAAACAAAATACCTGTAATAAAAGGATTTTTTACGTTCAAAGAAGGGGATTTATCATATTCAAAATTAAAATACCTAACCTCCCTAATCAAAGCATTTGCATTGTGAGAAGCAATAGTTGTCCCCAGCGCCCCTCTTTCAATTGAAAGAAAATTAAGTTTATCTTTATTATTGTATTTAATAATTTCATTATCTATAATAATATATCCCGCATTGGAGAAAGGAACAAAATCAAAACCACTACACGGAATTGAAGTAACAGCATTAGAATTACTTACAGCACTAGTCAGCGTAATAACACCAAGAGTAGTATTATCAGGCGCTCTCCAGATTGGCTGAGTCTGTGTAGTATTTGAAGCAATACCTGATACTTTAACAATAACACTATTAACTTGAAGATTTTTATCTATTGAAGCCTCAGATATAAAGGTTGTGTCGGCAATTTCTTTTTGAACGTTTGCATGTTGATCAATAGAGCTTTCAAAAAAAGCATAATAATGATCATACTTTATAAAATCTTTTTCATCAATAAATACTCTACCTAATTCAGCAAATGAAATATCTTGAATTGTTTGATATATGGATTGATTTATGCCGTACAAAAAAGGAAATTTTTTAACTTCTTTAATTTGTGTTTCGCGATATCTTTTTAAAACATCAGAAGATGACATTGCCTTAGGATAAATAATAAACTCATCAATTCCAAGTTGCACCCCTTTTGAATCAACCGAGTTGGTCGGTTTCACAACCCCAGTGCCATTAACAAAACTTACACCTCTTCCGCCAAACGCAAGATCGTTTTGACCAAATTCTGGGTAAACATTAGCGGCCAAAGTGGTATTACCATGCTTAACACCATCAACATAATAAGTTAAAACTTTACTGTCATTATCATATGTTGTAATAAAATGATTCCAACCATTCGGATCTGGAAGAATAGTTGTACTCGTTATTGTTGCAGTACCAACGGCATTGTTGGAAGAATTTAATGTTTTAAGCTTAACACCATGACTTGTTGAGTTAGAATGAAAAAATTCAATCCCAGCAGTAGAGCTAGCATTTGACCAACTACTAATATATTCACCGCCAACATTCGCAAAAGAAACAATATGTTCTATACTCCAGTTGCGATATGGATTAATAGAATCATCAGTTATATCCCATGAAGAGTTATATGGAAGTCTAATAAAAGAATCAACCGTAGCGCTATTTGCAATAGGTTCAAGTTCAACACTTTTATCGGTAAGATCCCATGATATAGATGGAAGTTGTTGAAAAACAACGCTTGGTGTCGCTATAGCATTATTTCTTTTATTAAAACTATTAATATTAGTTTTTGATCCAATATGATCTAACACAATATTGGTAACCAACTCATTTGATTCTATAACTGTTCTTCCGGCACCAATTGTTAAATTTAAATCAAAAAGATCGTTATTACCAGAATGATAAAATTCCAATCTAATTTTGTATGGCACACCAGAAGTAAACGACGCTACACCAGAAGCATACGTTAAAACTGTATTTTCATTCCATGCATCAATAACTAAATTATCATCAATATAAAGCCTGGCTCCACCCTCGTCTATTTCAATACCAATTTCTTCATCAACCACAGTATAAATTGGGACATAGTAACCATCAAAAACACCCTGATAATTTTTATCATTTAAAAGTGCATCATCACTAGACAAAGTATATCCACTTAAATAAACATTAGATTTAAAACCGACAAAAGAAGGCGTAACAGAAGAAGCAAGACCAAGAGCCTTGTCTAAATCAGACAACTCTTTCTCATTAATATCTAATTGCAAATCTTTTACAGTACTTTCAAACCCATCAGGTGGTTGATACACCCTAAATCTAAGCCCTTCACCAACATAAATAGGACTTCCGGTATTTTTATTTTCATCATTAAATTTTAAATGCAATATAGCATCATTTAAAACAGCAGAATCTTGAAATCTATCATATTTAATAAATTTATTATTTGGAAAATTAGCAAAATATAGTAATTCTTTTAAAGCATCTCCGACAGTTGTGTTTTCTTTAAAAAATCCTTTTTCAATAACTTTGTCATTCAAGAATTTAAATCTATCACCAAGTTGAAGATTGACTGTCATATCAGCAGAAGAAGACGATATATCCTCAATAAAATATGTTCCTATTTCAACATACTCAAATGGATCAAAAGTTATAGTTGCGTTTTGAGAGTGAGAAACTGAATCGGTATTCCCAAAACCTCTTTCTGCAATTTCTAAAGAAACATTATCAATCTTCTTTTTTACAAGAATTTTTTCTTCAGAAAATTTATCTTTATCAATAGTGACTATGTAATAATTTGACTCAAGGCCTGTGTTAGATACATCCCCACTAGGGAACTCTGTTGCATTATTAAGATATATGTAAGAAGCACCAGAAGAAGCAAGATTTGCAGTTAAAAAGGATTCTACGGTTAAGCCTTCAGACTCATACGATTTCCAGCCATAGCAAACATTAACTTTTAAATCTTTTTCTAAATACTTACCATACTCAGAATTTGTATTAAGAATATTAAATTTTTTATCTGTATTATCAATTACAAGATCACAGGACGACTGAGATGAGCCGGCGATGGGCAAAGAAGTTTCATGCAGATCTCTGATGCGATTATCGCTTATAGAAACAACATAATCTGATATATCTAATTCATAAACAGGAGACACGGACATTATTCTGGAATAATCAGGCGTATTTTTATTTGACACTATAGTAACAACAACTCTTGTAATATCCGTATAAGTACTATCAAGATTAACGATTTTTTCAAAACCATTATTATCAAATGATAAAGATTTTGTTAAAACATTAACATTACCACTTCTATAAACATCTATATTAAAAGCATTAACCTTGCCCAGCTCATTAGATGTCACAATTTTAATTTTATTTGCTACTGTAGCATCAAATGATATATCTAATGTTGGATATGCAGCCCAGTTAATATTTTTATCCTTTGATCTCCAACCATATTTAAAATCACCGGACAAATCAGATGGCATAGCATAAAATTTACCATTTGCCGTAATGACTCTTCCTCTAGAATCAAGATCCCCAGCAACAGCCCAAGGGAAAGACTCATACTCGGCACCGCTAACAACTTGTGTTTTATCAAAATAATAACCTATTGAGCCAGCAGTGTTGGTTGTATGATCATTATTTGTAGTAACAACAACATTAGATAAATGCCTACCATCTCTTAATACAATAGTAACTTTAGGTTTTACAAACTGAGAAGGTGCAATTGTTGCAGAATTAAAAGCATTACTAAGTGTTTTACCATTAAAGTCAATAGTCTGCATTTATACCTCTTGAAAACTTATAGAACAATTCCAATAGTATTCATCATTGTTCAAATCCCTTCTAACAAGTTCTTCAGAATAATTTGTCACTAAAACAGTATAGCTTGTTTCTGTATAAGAAGTAAGACCATTGGCATCTAGATTTCTAATTTTTAAAGTATGAGATCTGGGATCTAGTGCTATTTTTTTAACATAATCCCGACCGGCCTTTAGGTCAACGGTGTTTTGCTGTTTTCCAGGCAGAAATGACCAATCAATATTTATAATTCTTTTATTATTTGCAATATTAAAATAAACACCTTTTCGACCATTAGCTCTTTCATTTGTTACATAGTTAATATTATTAGAAAAAGATGTTTTTCTATTGTGCTCTGAAAGCGGGATGGAATCAACAGAAAACATCGGTTTAATATCCGATGTATCCTCCAGAAAAGCAGATTTTAAAACATCTACGGAACTAACAAGAAAAGATGAAGATCCGCCAGTAGAAAAAGAAGTAATGGATACAGTAGCCATCAGATTTCCTCTAGCACCATGTCTACATCAAAATACCTGCATTGACTTTGTATAACATTTTTTAACATAGTTTCATTATATGAGGATAAAAGACAGGTATAGTTGTTCCATTCATCTTTTCTATCATTTTGTATAGATAATGTAACAAGTGAGCCGGCTGTAACAAGTGAATACAAAAAGTCCCTACCAACTCTGGTATCAACAGTTTTTGCGGCTTTATCTGGTAGATATTTCCAAGAAAAAGAAAAAGAGTTTTTAGCCGGCTTATAAAATCTTTTCATAGAACCAGATGCAATACTGATATCAGTATTTTGATATATTGGTGAATCTGAAAATGCTCTATTATGCTCTGTGATTTCAGTATTATTAATTTTTATTAAAGCATTCAAAGTCATCACATACCCCTAGATAGACCAGAGTAAGTTGTTACAACCCTATTCTCCATACCAGCAGACTTTTGTTTAGCCGGCAAAACATTCATATTGTATTGCTTAAGCATAGAATTAAACCACTCATCTTCACCAATAAAGTTTTCAACATAAATATTAGTTGTAGTAGTTGAGGAAGAAGTACTAGCATATTCAGGTGTTCTAGTCTGAGGCGTAGCAAATCTCATCTTATTAAGATTTTCTAATGCAGCATAGCCAATGTTTTTGACAGCATTTGAATTAATAACATACTCACCACCATGCAACATGGCCGGAATACCCTGCGAACCAAACCCAGGAACAACATAACCACCAGCCCCAAATTTCGGAACACGACCACCATATCTTAGTGAATAGTGAATCTGGAAAAGACCAGCAACGCCGTTATCGCCAGCATCTTTTAATTTTTGAAGCTCCAATCCAGCTTTTGCATGTTTTTGTTGAGCAGTTCTACCCATCTGACTCATATCAAATTGAAAAATATAATTAGCTGCTTTTTTAATTAAAGCTTCTTTTTCTTGAGCGTTAAGTCTCCTCAATGTTTCAGAATTTTTATTCTTTTCAAAATTTGCCCTAGTTTGTCTTAATATAGCATTATAAGTTTCTGATGACGGCGCACCCCTAGTGGGCGTTGTGCTAGGTTCGTTATCACCAGCACCATCATCACCAGCAGCATCTTCTGCTTGATTCGCCAAATAATTAGCAACAGAAAGCCTAGCAAGCATCACATCAATTCTAGTAGCAAGACCATCAACCATACTACCAACAGCACCAACTGTTCCTGTAATTTCTCTAATCAAAGTTGTATTAGCAATTCTTATAGCCTCTTCAAACACAGTGAAAGGATTGTTTTCTTCTAAAATAGCAGCAATAGACTGCATCGCCGGTAAGAATATTGACTCTCCAATAGTTGAAAAACCAGCCGCTAAATCAAAAACATTATCAACAATTCCAGCAAAAGCAGCACTAATAGACTCTTGACTACCAACCATTTGACCTTCAATACCAGTCAACATCGCAACAGTTGCGCCAACAACTGAATTTTGATCAGATGCATCAGTTAAACCATATTTAGCCTGTGCAGTAGTAATCAATTGATCCAAAGAAGTTGCAAAAACACCAACAGCCTCATTGGGAAGAGCAATATTTTCAGTCATGCTGTTAAGCATTTCTTCAAATATTTGAGAATTTTCTTGAGCAACCCCAGAAGCAGCCGTGTTCAACTGATCCAGCATTGATCTATATTCTTCAATTGTTTGCGGCGGGAATTGTGTTATCTTTTTAGCAGCATCCTCAAAGCCCTTTATTTGCTCATCAAAAAACTTTCCCGCCTCATCTTTAGCAGCACTAATTGCATCTTTAAGAGCTTGCAAGTTCTCTTCAGCAAGATCTTTTCTTCTGCTCTCGTCAAGTTTGGCAAGATCCTTTGTGTAATCAAGACTGTTCTTCTGATCTTCAAGAGCCAAGACTCTTGCGTCATCAATACGGCCTTCATAAATAGCAAGAGCTCGTTCTCTCTGGTAGTTTTGCATTTGCAAGGCGCGTTCATCAATCATCCGCCTACGTTCAACTTGATACTCTTTTTCTTTAGTTAGTGATTCTTCTGCTTTAGCAAGCTTATCTAATGTTTCAATCTGGGTATCATAAACAGCCAAAGCAGCATCTTTTTGACTCTGAAGGGCATCGTTTAAGCCTTCAACAACATCCTGAACTTTCTTAGAAACCTCATCAAGAACTAAGTCAACAAATCTTTGTTTTAAATCATTCAAGAACTTTGCAAGCTCACCGTCGGCTTCGTTATACACCTTATCCAAGCCAGCAGCAATCGGATCTGTAAAAGCATCAGCATATTCTTTACCATAATCATTTGCGTCCTCAACAATATTCTTTCCAGTACTATCCATTAAAGACTTAGTGCTTTCAATAATCTTATCAAGCATGCCTTGACCCCATTGACCAAGTTTTTCAATTGCTTTGACACCAAAACCAAATCCAATGTCAATGGCTTTATTTACAACTTTGCCTAAACCATCAACACCATCAGCAGCAAGCTTCACAGCACCGGAGACACTCTTGCCGAAAACCTCAACGGTCTTTTTTAAACCATCAGCAATATTGTCTATACCCAGTAGTTTTCCAAGTCTTGATCGTCCAATAGAACCTACAGTTTTATCAATTAGCTTTATAAACATTCCGGTAATAAAATCAATGGCTTTAGCAAAAATTCTTATCATTCCAGAAGCAACACCAGTAATACCTTTAACTATAGCCTTATATACACCAGCCATAATCTTAAGCCAAGTTGTAGCAATTTTAACTACAATTTTAAGAATAACATTGGCAAATAAAGCTATTCCTTGAGCCATTTGACCAAGCCCCTTTTTCCAGTCACCCTTGAATATATTAATTAAACCTTGAATAAACTTTGTGACTCCACGAATAATATTTATTGCACCAACAAGCATAAACTTTAATGCTGGCACAACATACTTTTCAAAAAAGTCTTTTACAGCACTAGCTACTTTCATTAGAGTATCGCCTAGACTACTAAACTGACTTTTGGCATCAGAAGCACCAGTCATCATGGTTAAAATAGTATGAATAGCGTCTTTGATTGGTTTAATAACCATTTTTACAACTTGAGCTAAAATTCCAAAAGCAGCAGAGAACTTCTTCTTAATATCATCTCCACCTTTACCCATAGTTCTAAAACCATTAATTAAGTAAATAACAGCAGCGGAAATTGCAAGAATAACAGCAGTAATACCCATGCTCATAAATACAATTTTAACCAATTTCATGATATTCATAGATTTCAACAAACTCATAGTAAATGCTTTAACAGATTTAGCCATCATTACAAAAGCATTTTGTTTTCCACCAAAAGCCGCTTGTGTTGTTTGATACTGCAAAGCCGCAAACTGAGCTTCGTAAATAGCCTTTTTAATGGCTTTGTATCCAGTAATCTCAAGAGCAAAATTGGTTACTCTTGCAACCTTACCACCAATATTTGTAGTAGCAAGTTTGGCATTTAATGCTTGAATTTGAGCAATTCGTGCTTTCAATACAGTAACAGCTTGTTTTGTTCTGGCTTTAATCACTGTAACAAAACTAGTAAGTGCTTGTTTAGGATCAGTAAATAGTGTATGAAAAGCCTGACCTAGTTTACTACTTTTAATTGCAGTACCAACTTTAACCAATCCGGCTTTAGCAGTTAAAGCCATCTTCTTAAAGCCATTACCAATCATATTAGTCGTATTTAAAATACCATTCTTTATTGCGGTAAGTCTTTGACCTTTTGTGAATAAACCTTGGAATCCATCCATAAACTTATCCATCGCCAGCCCAATAGAGTTACCCATTCTTTTTATTGCTGGAACCATTGCATTAAATCCATTTACAACAGCATTCTTTACAGCCTTTGCGCCTCGTATAGCATTTCTCTTCATGGCTTCATAAGTAGGTGTTAAACGAAGCTTCATTTTCTGCAAAGCACCTAAAATACCACCCTCAACAATTCTTCTTTCTTGATTGGGTGTTAAAGCAACGCTCCTGTAGTAATCGCCAGCAAACTTTCCGCTTTTTTGTTTAAACAAAGAAGCCATCTTATAGTTTGCCTGAGCAACAGGCGCTCCGGGTCCAGAAATAGGAGACTTATCATAAATAAGCCCCTTAGCAACGCCTCCTGTAAATCTTCTATCAACAGCCTGCCTGAACATACGAGTTCTTGTAGTCCCAAACCTTTTCATGGCTCGTTTCTCAGCATCAGGATCAAAACCAGGACTTGTTGGCATAATATTCACAAGACTTTGATCTAAACCAAGACGAGCCGCTCTACGCATAGCAACTTTAGTTATTGTTTGTTCACGTGCTATTCTCGCAGCAGACATTCTTGATGATATTGGTCGAGAACCTTGATCTAAAAGCCTTTGGTTGGTAGCTGCGCTAACTGCTGAACCTATATCTCTCTGGAACATTGTTGGTGGTAAACCGAGAGCCTGTGATTGAGCAAGAGGCTTTGCAATTGCTACATCTCTACTACCTTTCATAATACTATCTATAGTTTTTTGATTAGTTATTCCACTTTTTGCAATATATGCTTCTCTTACTGCATCATCAATAACAGGTCTTTTTGCAACACCCAAGCCAGTAATATTTCCCGCCCCTAGAGCAACACCAGTACCTCTAGTGACATTGAGAGCAGCAACTGCCGCTTGTACTTCTTTAGCAGCCGTTGCTTCTCTCTTAAGCATTCCTGTCATAAGCCCAATCCGTCTAGCCGCAGCGCCAATCGGACCATTCATAGAAGCAAGGCGGGCTGTGAGGAGTGCAGTTCTAGATGCACTTGTTGTCATAGCATTACCAACCATAACAACAGGACTAGATAATCTCATCAGAGCAGGGGAGGCTGCAAGGGAAGCGGCGTTTAAACTGGTGAGGCCAGGAACAACGCGAAGAAGACCTTGAGCCAAGACTCCAATGGCAGACTTGGCAAGTCCAAAAGCATAGATGAGTGGTCCGAGAGCCGCCATGCCAGCAATTGCTACGCTTATGGCAATTTTGGCGGCAGGACTCATATCTCTAAATCCTTGAGCAATTCTTTGCATTGCTCTATCAATAAATTCAATTACAGGTCTAAAACCTTTAATTAATTCTGCTGCTATTAATTGAAAATTAACTTTTATTCTTGTCAACGAAGAGCTAACAGATTTCAAAGCAATGTCAACTTCTTGCTGTGCTAGTTCAGCAGCAGTGCTGACACCGACCAACTGAGCAACCATCACCTTGCCAGTTTGAGTTTTAATACTTGCAATTAGGTCTTCACCTTGAGCTCTTTGGGCAAGAACTTCATCTCCAACTTGTTGTCTTATTTGTTTTGCAAGATCAACATCTGCTTGAGTTACGGTTTTTGTAACAGTCTTGCCATTTTCAATAACATCAATAACATTCTTTGTAACATCTTCACTAATATTCATTGTTGATATGCGAGCTATATTTCCTAAATCACTAAAAGATTTAATTAAAGGAACAGCCGAGTCCTGCGCTCTTTCCACTCCATTGGCTAGATCAACAATTGTTTTTAATGATTCATCAATACCAGTACCACCAAAATTAATTTTTGCTATATCCTCATTAAGTTTGGCAATATCAGCAATAGACTCAGCCATTCTTGGCCCCTGCCGGAGAACGAATAACTGAGTCATGAACTCCATTGCGCCTTCGGCTCCAGCTGCGCTCTCCTGAACTTTATTGAAAGCTTGTGCTAAAAAGTCAATAGAGTTAATACCAATATGTGTTGCCTGTGAAAAATCAAAGCCTAAAACACCATTTAATTTTTCAATCATCTCACGGCTTTCATTAGTAGGATCGTTCAATCTCTGCAAAGAAACCTTGATTGCGTTAGCAGAAGATGCAACATCAAAACCGGCCGCTTTCATTGGTGCAAGCAAAGCCATTGTTTCAGACATTGACAAACCAAACTGAGTTGCAGCAGCACCAGCCTCAGGAAGAGCTCTAGCCATATCCTTTAGACTCAAAACAGTCGTGTTTTCAATCAAGTTAAACTGCGCTAGTGTTCCATTTACAATGGCAAGAGCCGCATTTTCTCTTTCAAGTGCAGTCTTTACATCGTCATGGGCTTTGGCATTATAGTCAAGCGCCTTGTTTGCTTGGAAATAAATAGTTTGAACAAAGTCTTTTGCCTGACCAATATCAACATCACCGAGCTTTTCAGCCATTAAAACTGCATCAGTTAAGGCAGAAATTGTTTCATTGGCCTGAAGACCCAACTGAGCAAAATCCGAACCGAGGCTTATAACTAGTGCTCTATTAGCAGCATAAGTGGTAGAAAGATCAGTAAATGCTTGCTCAAGCCTCCTGTATCTTTCCATATTCTCTTCAGCGTGCTTTTTTTGCTCCGCATTAGCCGTTTCTGCGGACACACCCATTTTCATGTAGGCTTTTTCAGCTGTAGAAGAAATATTTTCAACAATCTTTTCGATCATTGTCAGTTCTTTATCAACAGCGGAAAAAGTGGTAAGAGCAATCCTGCCAAATGCTAGCATTGGCAAAGTAAGACCAGTTATCAACTGGCGACCAGTCCACTGAGTTTCTTTACCGGTTCGCTTCATTTCGTAAGCAAGGGAGCGTAAATCGCTAACCAATGCTTTTGCTTTAATACCCTTTAAAGCAGTATTATACTGTCTTAATTGAGTAGTTGCGGTAGCAGTACTAGAGGTCGCAAAATATTGCGATTTAGTCATGTTTTTAAGATCAGTTGACGACCTTCTAATTTCATTACTTAATGCGCTTTGATTCGCAATAAGCTGAGAGATGCTTTTTGCATGTTGATTTACACCAGAGGAACCATAGCCAATAGCCTGATTTAATGCTTTTTGATTAGCATCAAGATTTCTTACGGCTTTAGCATTTCCTGCTAAAGCGGCATTAACTTGTCTAAGACCATTACTTAATGCATTTAATTGATTCAAGTTATTAACTTGAAGGTTAATTATAATGTCATTAGGATTACTCATAGGCTGTACCAAATACAATTATGTCATTAAAACAACATAAAAGCAATAATTTAACCTTCATAACCCAATCCAATTGGAATAAATCTAAGATCACTACCTTGAATTGGTTTAGGAGGTTCAATGGGTGCTGGGTCATACCAATCATCATCAAATGAGGTTTCACCGCCCCAAGCCATAGCACTTATTTGAACTTGCTTGTTAAATTCATTACTACAAGCTCTATATAGCAAAAATAATTCTTCTAAATTCAAATTATCTTCTAATTCAAAAATATTCTTCCAAGCACCAACTTGGACAAAAACTTCTGATTCATATTTCAGCAAAGGGAGGTCATCCCAAGGCACAGCCTCGGCATTCCCCCCTTCACCACTAATCAGTTTGGGTCGTTACCCATTGCAGCAGACATGAGTTCGCCATAAGAGCGAAGATCTAAAATGTCTTCTAACGCATCACGGTCAGCAGACAATTCGGGATCAGTAGCAGCCAAAGCGATACTGGCAGAGTCAATCATCTTATCAATATCTTCATCAGTCATCTGACCGTCATCGCCGGGCTTCATGTTATTGGCAATCTTCATAAACTTTCTTAACTGACGAATAGTGAGAGGTCTAATCGTTCGCTTCTTGCCGTCAGCGAAAGTGATCTCAACACCACCATGAATATCCTTGTTCAAAATAATCTCCTTTTAGATAGGCAAAAGCCTCAGGTATATTTTACCATACCTGAGGCTCTTGCACATTAAAATTTTAACTATTTCACACTTCGTCAATAATCTTGCCGTACTCATATCCAACGTCAGCGCTGACGGGCAGAATGCGGAACGACACTGCGAAAACAGTAGCCTCAGCACGCTTCATCGAAATCGTGGACGATTCCATCGAAATTGCACGCTTCGTGTTGAACTTACGAGTCTTGGTCGTAGCGGCATCCGAACCAGGGGCGTTTCCAACAATCTGGATAGCCTTCTCAAACGGATACACATTCTGAACACCGAACAAGAACGTCTTCGTGTTAGCACCATCGTTGTTGTTGATAACATCCGAGCCGCCAGTTGCGCTGTCATAGCTCCAAGCAAGAGCAAGGTTGTTCAGCGTAGCCTCAGCCAAGGTCGTCTTGACCATGACCTTAACTTTGGACTGAATAACCTTGGCAGCATCACCGTACTGGTCAACTTCAATGTCAACCATGTCAGGCTCCCAAGAGATCTCAACACCACCCTGAGTACCTCCAACCGAGGTCAGGCTGTTGAAATCGCTATTGGTCATCGTCGTATTAGACGCGCCAATCTTAACTTCTGCTTCGCCAACAACAATGTTAGCAGTAGTAACTGTATTTGCACCGGGCATATTTCTTCCTCCTATTCACAGACAAAAATTCTTTTGCCTCGCTTATCTCGCCATTTGGCAATTTTTTTGGCATGCTCGGGTCTGACACTTCCAGACTTCCGACCAATACCTAAACCTTTATTCCATTCAAACTCATAAATCGAATTATCGACCTTAGCGGTATAGCCAGAGTTTTTTCCAACATAAGTAATTGTAACATAATCCATATTTATATGATACCACACTATTTTTTTACATGATGAATAACGAACTCCAAATTCAGGTTGTACCAGCCATCTCTTTCGTCAGGCGGTTCCAAAGAAGTATCCGTTATTTCAGTAGAGAGAATCCTAAAGTCAGTGCCTTCGGCACCTCCTGATTGAGAAATCTGATCGCCCTTGCCTAGTAACTCGATTATTCTTTCTCCAATATTCATCATTCTTTCCATATCAATATCGTAGATAGAATAAAGAACAGAATCTTTTCTATACCAAAAAGCTTCTACATCGGGAATGACAGGGGAATAGTAATAAACAATAAATGGCGGGGTAGCATCACCATAACCAATTGTCGGGAAAATGTCTATTGTAGAACCGACAAGCGACGTTATATTAGAATCATTTTTTATAAAAGTATTAATGTCGTAAACGCTTATAGTAGTCATATAATCACAATCTCACATTTTTATATTTTTTACTTAATTCTTGAACGGCAATTCTTCTACTCATAGTAGAAATTTTTTCTCGTTTCATACCATTCTTTGCACTGAAATGGAATGGGCCAACTTGAGGTATCTTCAAAGGACCGAGCATTTTTGTACCCTTCTTCCATCGACCACTAGTTCTAGATATCACATAGCGTCGAGTTCCACCACTCTTGCCCCTTCTTGGCCCTTGGACAGTCGCCCTTCTACCAACCTTCCCTTCTTCAGAATTTAAAAATATTCTAGTAGCCCATATAACGCTATATTGCCTCTTATGACCACCAGAGCCTCTTCGACCACCGCGTCCTCTTGGATCGTTTTGAATAACCAATTTCACGCCAACTTTTCCAACTCTCCTGTAGTACACGGCAACAAATCTGCCGGCACCACCTCTTCTTTTCAAATTGTCTTCAATTAAAAGTGCAGAACTAAAAACTGCCTTTTCATTAGCTTTTGCAATTCTATTTGGAAAAGAGTTAACTTTTTCTTCTAAATTTTTAATATTATTAAAAGCTGTTTTATTAATTGTGACATTAAGCATCTTCAACCACCTTTTTGGTGCCAACGACTATATGATGTACTTTACCACTAAATTGCATTTTTTTCTGAATAGCAATAATTTCAAAAAAAGAAGAATCAATAATATTACCATATCTGTCTTTTAAGTTTTTTAATCTAATTGAATATGAAATATCATCAATGTAATTTTTAGGAACAAACAGATCTAACTGTTCAAAGTTTGCTACATAAGGTTGGTTTAAACTTTCAGAGGATGACTGCTGTGCAAATACAGGTATAGTCCTACTGTATCCAAAAGTCACAAACCTCTGACCGGCGGCGTTAATGGTCGTTACTTTAGAATAAATATCAATTTGATGATGAAATTTTATAAAAGTTCCGTATGACATCAGACAATATAATCCATCACAAACATCATGTAGTCCATCAGCAAGACATCTGCTTCAATATTACCTGTAGACTCGTAGAAGTTGGGAGACATATTAAAACTAGTAGTATCCATGCTAATACTTGAAATACCATGCCTTCTGTATTCAGAATCGTCATTCATTAAATCTGCAATTATAAGATTAGCGGCTTGCTTGATGTTACTGGGTACAAATCTCCAACCAAAATCTCCTTCAACTTTGTAATCAGAATCATTTCTAAATTTTTTATTATAAATTCTAGTTGACTCAGTTTGAATAATATTGGCTTTATATCTTAAATAATAAGAAGATTCAAAATTGCCTGCTTGACGAACTCTCTCGATATTCAACAAAGTAGAATCACTATAGTCATGAATAATTTCCGAATCAGCATCGCCATAATTCATAGTAACTTTTCTAAGAGTATTAATTGGATATGGCAAATGTAAATTATTGTGATTATTTCCATCTATAGTAAATGATTTATTAGGATAATAATCAAATGTTTGACCACAATATGTGTTAATAATATTTCTTGCTCTTAGTTCATACTTTTCAAAAACATCTTCATGAGTATCAATTAATTCAGGATATTCGTCAAAAAAATCATCCGATGTTGTGTATGGTACATAAACATTAATATATTTAGATTGTGTGTACTCAGTAGAACTAATAGTGTAAGTAAAGTCTGCTCTGTGTGTTCCACAAGAACTTAGTACATATATTCCAGATGCTTCCTGACCAAAAGTTACTGTATAAACACCAGAACTAGATCTTGTTGCAGACACGTTAGCTTTAACAATATCACCAAATTCATGATACAAATTCACAATTACACTATTTGATGCAGGATCAGAAGGTAGTGTAAGAGTTAAAGTTTTACTTGTATCTATTTTTACGCTATCCATTTAGACTCCTAGCAGTCGCATTCTTCGCAACCACAATCGCAATGCTCTACACATTCACAACCACAATCGCAAGCTTTAGTTCTTTTTTGTATATCCATGTCAGCCAAACATTTTTTTCCAAGTAGTGGGTCCAGCAACACCATCAGCCTTCAAGCCATTTGCAGTCTGCCAGGCTTTCAAAGCGGCATCAGACTTGGCACCAAAATCACCGTCTGGAGTAGCCCCGATAATTGCCTGAACTAGCTTGGCAGCATCACCTTTGGAGCCGAGTTTTACGGGCGTTCCTGGGTATTCAAATTTCAAACCGCCCGAAGTGCCTCCTCCGGCAGTAGAGGAAGCCTGAGCGGGCGCTGAGGGGGCAGGAGCGGGCGATCCAGAGCCAATAGCAGCCAAGGCATTCCTTACAGCATCGGGGTTGTCAGCCATAGCTGGGCTAATTTCATAATGCACCCATTTACCACCAGGCGAGCCAATCCGATTTCTGTCATACACAGTCCATTTATCTTTATCGCATCTATACCCAGCACCCCAGCCCAAAGGGTTTGGCATGTATGCGCTTGAATAATCGTGGATTTCTTCAATGCCTAAAGCATCACGATTATCATACAAAAATCCAATAACAGCCTTTAATTGATCTGGGTTTCCACCAAGATCAACAGCACGCCATGTAGCATGTACAGATTTAGGCGGATTAGGATTGCTTGAACCCTTAACTGGGCGATCAGCAAATATTCCTAAATTTTTAAGCCCAAATTTTGCCATAAGAGCATCTGCTAAAACTTTGGTGCCCTCTCTTTTTGCTGCGTGAACAGCGTCTTTGTTTCCCGTATAAGGTCTAACGGCCATTTTGCCTCCTATTAATATTTATTTATTAGTACCAATATCATTATACTCTATTTGAAAGTAGTAAACAAAATCATTTCGTGTTAGAAACGTTTTTTTCTACACCAGTAAATGCCTCGTTAATTTCTTCCATTGTTAATTCTCCATCAAGCGAAGCCCTAGCCAGCTTGATAAAAACCTCTGTGCAGGCCGTGAATCCAGCCAAAAGAGCAGCCTTCCAGACGGGTATATCACCCAGCATTGAGGCACCACCAATAATTGGCAAAGAATTAACAATAAAAACAGCGATAACTCTTTGTATAATTGATTTAAATTTATTACTCATTTCCCATCCTCCTTGGCAAGCATTGCACCAATATAATGAACTGCTAGTGCTATACCCGTTATCCATATAGCCTTTTGTAATACTGTACCAGATAGCGTTATCAAAACCATTGCACTTCCTGCGACAGTCCAAATTAACCCATAACTTTCTTTAATAAACTTTTTAAACATATAATCTCCTATTTTCTTCTTCTTGCCGAATTAGACCCCTGCGCAGCAGCACCAGAAGGCATTGTGAATGCAACAGCGGTAGCGGCAATCAAAACTCTTCTTTGACCAACATTTATATTTGAACCAATTGGAACGTAAACATCAAATTGACCACTAAAAATATTAATTTGGTCTTCAAATTCTTCTTTAACCTCAATTGGCGCATCCGAAAGCGCCTCGGCAATGGCCTCGGCTTGCTCATCGGTTAAATCAGATTCAGAAATATTCTCAATCAACTGAGAAACTTCCTCACTAGACAAATCTTCTAGATTATCTGGGCTTAGTACTTCTAATATCTCATCCGAAGATAACTCAGATACGATTGCCGATTCTGGATCAGGAGGAAGGGTCTCTACTGGATCTGTCTCTGGAGGTAACGGCTCCGTCACCACCGGCGGTTCTGTTGTAATATCCACTATTGTCGTTGACGTAGTTTCCGTGACAGGGGCAACTGTTGTCGGGACAGAAGTAGTACTGGTCGTCGTCGTAGTTGTGGATGTTGTAGTAGCCGGCCATGTTGTCGTTGTCTCTGGGACTATTATAACAGGTAATGTTGTAGTAGTTGTTGATGTAGTCGTAGTACTTGTGGTGGTAGTAGTTGTAGTAGGCGGTAGAGCCGTTATTACAGAAACAACATCGCTCCAGCTAGAATAAATGCCAAGTGTGTCATTGTCTGCTCTAACTTTAAATTGGTACTCTTTACCAGAATCTAAATTTTCAACGATACCAGTTGTCGTATTTGAAGAAATTGCCCACCCTGAAGAAAAATTATCTTCTGACCAGAAAATAGCATATCTTTCAACAGATACATTTGATTGCTCTGGCTCATCCCATGATAAATAAACTTTAGAATCATTAAAAGATGTGACAGTCAAACCCCTAGGCGGATTCAAAATCAACGGGATAGTTGTCGTAGTTGTGCTAGTTGTAGTGGTAGTTGTCGTTGTACCGCCTACGACAACACCCGAAACATTCGTTTCAACACGATATGACACCCCATACCAAGCGTCAGGATTACCACAGCAAACTCCAGCACGAAGTCGATATGTACCAGGCTGTAAGTTTATGTTTAAATAAGAATCAAGACCATAATGATCATCATTGGCAGCTACCAGATTATTATTTGAATCATACAACCATAAATGACTATCTATACCATACTCTTGAGCATATGTTCTTATATTTAAATTTTGTAAAGAATCAAGAGTTATTGTTATATCAGTAGGCTGAAGAACAATAAATGTATCAGCTTTTGCTTGAGAAGCAAAAGGAAGAGAAAAACACCATATACCAACAGGTAGAAATCTAATTAACTTTTTGGTTATACTTTTCATATAACCAATTATAAACGAAAAAGTTTTATTTAGAAATCATTAGTGTTCTCATGATGTGTATGAACATTGTCATCACTATCATTATGAGTATGGTCATCGGGGTGAGATGGGGGCTGTCCGTTTGACCACTGATCATTTACAATAAAAGTTGAAATAATCCATTTATCATCTGTTATAGGAACACAAGACTCATGAGGATGAGTCCACGAAGCAGGAAATAATGCAATCCTACCAGCTTTTGGTTTTATCTTAACACTATGCAATGGAAAATTTGTTTCTCCACCATACTCTACATCGTTAAGATAAACAACACATCCTAAAACTCTATTATTAATACTTGAATTTAGAACTGGGAAAGAGTCTACGTGAGGTCTGTAGAAACCAAAATTTTTAGAATATTTCTGCACCTGAAAACCAGTGTCAGCAACTTGCACCCATGAATCAAGATGACGATAGTTTTGTTTATATATTGAGACAGCAGAAATTAAAGCATCAGCAAAATGCATTTCAAGAGAATACCAAGATTCATCCCAAGCTATACCAAGTTCTCTGAATGCAAATTCAGAAACATGAATATCCTCGGTAGTTTTGCTTTCTATATTAACACCACCAAGTGTTTTGCCAAGGTGTGATTTATCCCAAACAGTTTTTAATTTTTCAATAAAGTTAAAACATTTGGACTCGTCTATCAGCCCATCAAGTGTCATAATTAAACTGGAATCACCCGCCGGCTGCGTCGTTTCTATCTGCATCATATGCTCCAATTGATCTAGTGTTAGAAATTTTATCATAAAGCCATTCGCTAAATTCATCACTCAGTGCTGGAATTTGAGAAACATCGCCTCTTTGCTGAGCATTATCGGAGCCTGATAGGAATCTACCGACCTTTTCCATAGGAACTTCATTGATAATCCAATCCTTAATTGATTCAGGTATATTCAATACCTCAACCATTCCATGAGAAACAATAGCAATTTCTTCACGACTATTAAGTTCTGTATATGCAAAATCCCATTCTAAAAGTAGTCTAAATATTTCTTGTAGAGTTCTAGCATGTTCTGTATGAAAACCTTCAATTGTTTTAATTTCATCAATTTGGTTATCTAATTCAAAATACATTATATGGCCATAAGGCAGCGCTTCGATAATGGGGAAAATAGCCAACATATTGTCAAAACGAACATGGTGATGTCCAGTTAAGCCATGAGGTTTCTCAAGACTACCACAAGTGCATTTTTCACCTAACCATTTGTGAAAACCCTGCGGCCCTTTAATAGAATTAGCGTCACAGCGCAAATAGATTTTATCTTCTGTTTCAACTTGAATATTTGAAATCTCTACATGTTGTGCAATAGCAAAAAATCCAGGTACATCATTAATGCCAGGAATTTTTTCCCAGAATCCAATTCGACCATGCTCTTTGGAACAATCACTAAGTTTCATTATGTAGCCCTAATAATAAATAAAATATTTGTAACTGGCGTTGTATGAGTATGAGCCAAAGTAGAAGCATTAACAGTACTTGCTGTACCAGCTGTAAAGGTTGAGTTAACACCAGTTGTGGAGTTGTTATTAGCAGCAGCATTAGCGCCAGTTCTTCCACCTTCATTAGACAAATAGTGAACATGGTAAACATCAGCAACACCATTAGGACCAACTTGACTTCCGGTGCCAAAGTTTGCATTATAGTTGTGCGAGTGAGATCCTTCTCCGCCGGTATTGTTATTAGCACCAGAGTTTGGCTTAAAATAAACGTGCGTATGGTTTCCAACGTTTCCAGTATTAAAGTTTACATTGGCAAAATGGTGGTGCAAAGTAGATTCATTTGTTGTGCTTCCACTAAGAGGATGAGTATGAGCAGTAGCATTGCCAGCAGTAAAAGAGGAGTTTACTGTATGAGTGTGTGCATCAACGGCCGACGATGCGCTACTAGTTACCGTATCTGGAACCGTAGGTGTCCCAGTAATGCCCTCTGGAACTCTACCGGCGAAATCAGGAACTCTGAATGTTCCAGCACCTGCCGATCCATAGCGAGTACCAATAACATTTGACAATGAAGTATATGAACTTGTATTATACGCAGTACCATCACACAGCAACCATCCTGCTGGGATTGTAGCAGTATTACCAGACCACATGATCACTCCGCCAATAGGCGTAAAGCCAGCGTATGCAGTGTCAACCGCAACAGTAGCAGTCGAACCTTCAGCCGGAGTATGAGTGACACTAATACCTGTTCCGGCAGAAACATTTGACATATAATTACCTGTAGTATCAGTACCAAGTGCAACTGAATTAGCAGCAATAGTTGCTACACCTGTATCAGAAATACTAATATCACCACTAATTGTAGTGTATGTAGGAACTCCTGAACTATTGGCAACAATAACTTGCCCTGATGAACCGGATGCTAATTTTGAAAGAGCAACAGCTGCTGAAGAACTTATGTCGCCGTTTACAATGGTTCCATCAGCAATCATTGCTGACGTAACCGTACCGGAGTCAGAAGCTGTAATAATATTACCGTATGTGGAGCCATCATTTGTTAACTCCCATTTATCATTTGTTTCATTCCAGCGAATAAGCACATTAGTAGATGTTCCACGCTCAACTTCAATGCCGGCATCTTCTGTTGGAGATCCAGTAGCATTATTATTAAGAATAATAATATTGTCATCAACTGTTAATGTTTCTGTGTTTACAGAAGTTGTTGTACCAGAAACTGTTAGGTTTCCAGTTACAACTAAATTGTCATCAACTGTAACTGTTCCACCGGATGAATCAATAGTTAAATTACCACTTGCAGTATCAATCTCATTTGATGCAGTAACTCCAATTTGAATGGCATCTAATGTAGCTCCAGCAAATGTAGGATTTGCTGAAGTATGAATATCCTGTGGAAGAGAGAGTGTTACAGCGGCAGTTTCAGATCCCGATCCAGAGACAGTGATTTGATTGGCTGTTCCAGAAATTGTTGCAACATAATTGCCCGATGTATCAGTACCTAAATCAATAGCATCAGCAACCCATAAAGATCCATTATATTTTAAAAATTCACCGGAGCTAGGTGAAGGTAAACTTACATTATGTAGTTCATCAAGCTCATAACCATTCTGAGTAGCAACATAAATAATTCCATTATTAGTTGCTCTTACAACTACACCTATAAAAACAAGATGATCTGGAGCTGTTGGCTTAGTCTTAGTGAATGCACCATTCTCGCCAAGCCATAAAACATCACCAGCAGTATATCCAGTAGATAAATCAATACCATCAACATATCCACGTGTAATTACTGGACCATTTTGGCTAGCGGCTATGCTTGCACCAACAACACCAATAGTTTTAGATGATGTACTATCATTATTATTGTCAGCTCGTTTTACAGTAGCATGGTCTCCAGTTGCACCAAATAAATAAACACATGTGCCAGTAGTTAAAGTGTTAGCTTCGGCATTTTGAACATAAGAAACTAATGGAATATAACCATTTATCCAAGATGTTCCATTATATGATAAAGACTGGAATTCTTCTGGCGAAGTTATAACAACATCTGTTAGACCATCTAAAGTAGTTGCACCACCACCGCCAGAAAGAAGATTAGTCCCCGCACCGCTAGCGCATGCGGTTAAGTCAATATAAGCACCTCTAGCGGAACCACCTTGCTCAAAAAATCTAATTTTATTTTGATATGCATCAATTGTTATACCACCATCTAGAGTGGTATTCGCCTGAGGCTTTGCTAAAAAAAATTCACCACCTTCATCACCAGATGAATAATTTGATATAATTTTTCCATTAACAGTTATACTATTAGAAATAGTAACATCACTTGGTAAACTAATCGTAAACACACCAGATGACTCACTAACGGATATCTGATTGGTAGTGCCAGCAATATTGCTTATCAACCTTGTGTTTACTACAATATTTGACGTATTTTTATAAAATAGTCTACCATCAGCATAATTTATTGCTAGTTCACCATGCTCTAAATTGTTTGATGCAGGGACATTGGAGGATGTACCACTATTTTTAATTTTTATAGTATTAGACATCTAAACTCCTATTAGAAAGTTCCTCCATCTATTGTAACAAGATCAAGCGTGATACTGCTGATATTTCCACCAGTAATTGACACATTATTAGCATTTTGAGTAGCCATAGTGCCAAGCCCCAAAGTGGTTCTAGCGGCTGAAGCATCAGCATCATCAAGCAAAGTTCTTGCATATGAAGTTAAAGTTGCAACATCGAAAGTATCTAGGCCAGTAGCATAAATTAGACTATTAGCGGCAGTTGTGACATTAGCCAGCGCCGCTAAAGTTGCATCATAAGCCTGGACATTCGTGCCTATAGCAAGACCAAGATTAGTTCTCGCAGTACCAGCATCAGTTGCGCCAGTGCCTCCGTATGCGACAGCGATAGCAGTGCCCTGCCAAACACCAGTACCGATTGTTCCAACCGATGTTAGGCTAGAACCAGTTACACCAGAGCCAAGAGTGGTTCCCGACAAAACAGTAACTCCATTAATCTTATACTCTTTACCAGTTAAAAGATTAAGGTGTTCCGAAGAAGTCCAAGAGTCAGTAGCATCAACCCAGTTGAATGTCTTATCAGTTGTACCCTTCAGAGTAATACCACCGCCATCAGCGCCAGCATCAGACGGAGTGTAAGAATCGGAAGCAGAACCTAATTCAAGATTCTTATCATCAACAGTGATAGTAGTAGAATTAATTGTAGTAACTGTTCCATTAACAGTTAAGTTGCCTGTAACAGTAGCATTACCGCCAACAGACAGATCGGTTGTAATAGTAACACTAGACGGCAATCCAATAGTCACAGAGCCGGTAGAGTTATTAACCTCAACCTCATTTGCGGTTCCAGTAATCGAAGTAACACCGGCGTTAGTAACGGTAAAAGTACCGCCTTCAGTACCCGTATTAGACAGACTGATCCCAGTTCCTGCCGAAATAGAACCAACATAATCACCAGTAGTATCGGTGCCAAGAGCAACCGAGTTAGCAGCAACAGTCGCATTTAAAGTAGCACTACCAAGATTTGTAATAGTAACATTACCAGTAAGATCACCACCAAGGGTTATTGTGAAGTCAGCAACATCTAAGTTAAGTTTTGAATTAGCATCATCATAAGTAGCTCCAATACCACTATGGGTTCCATTAGTAAAAAGAGCAGCAGCGGCATCTTGGGCATCTTCAGTAAATCCACTAATTTGACCGGCATTGATTGAAATAGTTGTATTCCCAGCAGCGGTCAAACGACCATACGAATCAACAGTAAAAGTAGCAACAGTGCCGGCTCCACCATACGATCCAAGAGTAACACCTGTAGTAGTTAAGGAAAGATCAATAGCGCCATCGCCAGCATCATCATAAGAAGCAGATATACCAGTATGACTACCATTAGTAACAAATTGACCGCCAACAACATCCTGCACCTGCTCGGAACTAACAGTAGCTCCAGAAACAGCAGCGTCAACATAAGCAGTAGTAGCTACCGCAGTTGAATTATTATTAGGACTTTTAGTTGCAGCAATAGCGCTTGAACCAAGATCAACCGTTCCAGAAAAAGTCTTATTACCAGTAATGGTCTGGACACCGGACAGGGTTAAGAATGCACCACTGCCTCCAATGGAAATGACAGTATTCGCATCGCCATTGATATCAGTTCCAAAACCATAATATAAAACATTATCGACTTCATTAAATGCCAGTTCAGCATTCTTCAAAGAAGCGGGTGCGCCAGAAGCACCACTAGCCCTTCTTTTGATTCTAATTGTATTAGACATTAATAATTACCTCCATTAACGGTGTGACCTGTTGATGGATGAACATGATCAGACCTAGATGCTGTTATCGCAACCCCAGCGCTACCTGTATTGGCTAACTCTGTAGGTATTGAATCACTAAATTGTAAACTTGCTGGTACAGTAATTGTAGCAGAAGAAGTATTCAAAATAGTAATTTCTGAATTTGTACTTGTATTTGTACCAGATTGTATGATTGTTACATCATTGGTTGAAACAGTAAGGATCGTTGAATCGTTACCAATGACTGTTAAAGTAGTTATGTCACCCGGCACGTGTAACCTCTCCTTGTACCGTAGCCTTACCTGCTATTAAAGTGGTAATAACAGTACCATTAGTTTCTTGAAGATCATAATAGTAAACACCGCTTCTAATATTGGATGTGACATTTGGTAACAAAGAGAATTGCAAAACCCCGTTTGGGCCATCAGTTATTGACGTTGTGAACGTAGCAACAATGGTATCAGAAGTCTTTGTTTTTCTAACTTGGCCCGAATAAGTCCTAGTTGATATATTAATATTGGCATTAGCGCTATTACGTAACTTAACTTCATGTAAGTATGTATCTCCTTGATAAATAATAATATTTCTTTCAGCAGCCATATCTAATCCTCATAATATGATACACCAAATATTGTTATAAACGCATAAATCAATCTAAAGTAACTGTCAAATTGCCAGATGATATAGAAACGGTATCGCCAGAACTTACGCTTCGACTAGATGCCAAAGTCCCCCAGTACAATAAATTTCCAGATGTTAAACTATCAAGAACGCCTATTGCAGTCACAACACATGTTGGCATTGTTGTAAAATTGACATTCACATTGCTACTTGCTGAGCCAGAAGAGGCAGCAGAAAAAGTTACAACCTGTCTAGAGTAAGAACCACCAGTTACTTCTACACCACCACCAGTATCAGATGGTGATGTGGTATATAGTGCTACATAAACAGCACTAGGTTTAGTATATGTAGTTGTACCTAAAGAATGATCTATAAGTTTATTTTCTAAATAATTTGATGCGGAACCCGCCATGATCAACTCTTTTTCAAATACTCTTCAAGCTCAATCTGATCTAGCAACCTGAAGTTATCGAGTTTTAATAGACGATCCGCCTCTTCATTCGGAATTAAATGAATAGGGTCTTCTCTTGAAAAGATATATCCATTAGCAGTAATGTAAGCAGCGCCGCAAGAAAAATAAATATATTTAAATCCTTCATTGGACTTAACAATAGATGATTCCACATCTTTTTTAGGCTTAGGAGTTGTTTTCGCAGTAGTTTTTTTTGCAGGCTTGGGATCAACTGCATCAGAAGTAATAATATTTTCAGTCATAATATAATTGTATCACAATTTAACTTATACAAAGCAAAAGCCCCAGTTTTCACTGGGGCTTCCACCGAACATTATGTGTAACTATAACGTCCTAAGGTATCAGAGGCTACGAAGCTTAACGTTCTTAGCAATCACATACGAATCAGCATTCTCAATGTTGGAAGCAACTCGCATATACTGCGTATACTCAATAGTGTCAGTCTTCGGCTTGAACTGGCGGTACACCGTGATGTCACGATGGATACCAATCACACGGTTATTCGGGAACGTAAGCTCCACATAACCATGCGAACCAGCAGCACCCGAGTAGTCACCGCTAACAGCCTCAGGCATCAACGGAACCTCAACCAACGGAATACCGAAGGGGGCGATTCCAGTAGCACCCGCACCACCATTCGCACGCATCGCACCCGTCAAGAACGCAGTGTCGCCAATCATAGAGCCAGGCGAAGGCGCACCAGCAGTAGCAGCAGTAGCGCTGTTGGGATTAGACAGGCTGAAGATGGTGTCCTGAACAACGCCAGCACCAGAGAAGAACTTCAACTCGTTGCGACGCTGCAGGTACTTAGCCGGCAAGTTACGAAGAATGCGATCATAAGTCGCACGCGACACGTTGTTGCCAGCCTCATCAACGGTACGACCGTCAGTGATAGCCAACTTGACAAAGCCATTAAGAGCCTTAAGCAAGGTGTTGTTGGACGAGGTGTTGCCATTGATGAAAAGATCGTCCATGTCATTCGCCGTCTGACGGGCCATGACCTGAGCGATGTGATCCTCAAGCGAGGCTCCCTCAATATTGTCCTCAAGGGACTCGGTGCTGATCGCCCAGTCAAGACGAAGCTTGACGGTGCTCAAAGACACCTTAGTAAAGGTAACGGCGGCATTAGCGCCGGTGTCAGTCGCCTCGGTAGCTTTTGCAAGCAAACGGGTTCCAACGGAGAGCTTGTCAATCTCCATCTGGGGGGTACGCATGCGAACCACTCGCGAGTTCTGCATAAGAACCGACTGATCAATAACGAAGTCAATAAAACGATTCGACTGCGCCGGCTTCATCAAACCACCACTATCGTTGTTCACAACGCTAGTGGTGACTTCATCTGCCTTGGATAAAATTTCATTCTGAGTTGCCATATTTAATTCCTCCTATTATGACTCATAACCAAGGGCAGTGATCAAGCCCTGGGGTAAATAAACGTTGTTCCAGATAGAAGCCGGAGCCGACTTGACAATAACCTCGTCATCCTCTTCTTCCACATCAACACTCTTCTTGATAGCACCAGAAGCGGCAATTGCCTTAACAGTCTCTTCCTGCTCAGCCAAAGCCTTCTCAGTTGCGCTCAACTTCTCTTCAAGTTCAGTCTTCTGAACTTCAAAACTCTTTGAAATGCTGTCAATCTTTTCCTGAACAGCAACTTCAACCTCTTCCTTAATCGAAGTAGCGAAGTTAGCCAGTTTCTCGTCAACTACAGCACCAAGAGCATCCTTAAGGATTTCAATATCCATTTCTTCCTCCAATGTGTTCTCAGTTACTTCAACTTTAGATTCTGTTGAAGCTGTCTCTTCTACATCTTGAACAAGCCAATTAACAAAACGCTTAAGAAGCGAAAGTTTCTTATACTCTTGCTCATCCATGTTTAAGATCGTATCATATTCTACATCATTTTGCAATGACTGGTCTTGCGTTTTAAAGATTTCTTTGCTCTCATCTAATTCAACAGAATCTTGCATTTCTAAAATCTCATTCAACAATTCAATAATATCATTTTCACTAGCATCTAGTTTATTATTTTCAATATTTATACTATCTAGATCCAAAGTAACAGAATCATCTTTTATCATATTTGACTCCCTTTTAACTTTAATCTTCTTTCTTCTTCTGGGCTTCATAGCTGAAGGTTCCTGAGTATATCCCTGAGTAGGATTGGCAATTCCAGATCCCATTGATCCAGTAGAAATCTCGCCCTCTTTTTCAACAGAACATCCGCAAGAGCATTCCTGCTTTTCAATATCAAAATCAGACTCAGACTTGGTAGTGCAATTATTTAAAGTTTCAGTTTTTGATCTAGCCCAAGCCCATCCAGCATCTCCACCCCATAGATTCCAAGCAATACGACCATTTGATGGGTATCCTTCTTCACCAGGGTTCCAGCCTTTACCTTGCTTATCAACTTCATGGCGCGGAAAGTATTTAGCAACTTTCCTTACAAACTCAGGAGTTGCCTTACCACCAGCTGCAAGCCTACGAGCAGATCCAAGACCGACACTAGTACCACCTCGACCATGCTCTTTTCTTTGATTAAGACCAGCCTGAGCCGCCTTCCTAACAGCATCGGGAATTGTAAGATCAATATCATTGCAATCAACTTTTAATATATAATCCAATTCACCATCATTTGACATCTTAACTATATCAATAACAGCAATTTGATTTGCAGGATTGTCAACTAAACTTAATTCACCAAGTTCATATCTTTTAATCACATTAGCCGGCTTTCCTCTAAAAACTTTTTTAGTATCAACTTCTTTTTCAAGAATACGACCGCCTATAGAAAAAGCACGTAAAGTGCCATCAAGAACTTTTTCCCAAGTATCTTGAGCACCTTTAGAAATATAAGCCTCTACTCTGATAGCATTAAACTCTTCACCGTCAGCATTTTTAATTTTTACTGGTTCATAATTAATAGCTTTGCCAACAGCAATCGGAGAATGCATTTCTCTTATATTGCCGGCCCAGTTCTTAAAAGCAAGCAAAGATGCGTTAAAATCAACAATATCTCCGGCTTTATCAATATTGTCAGCAGTAGCAATACCAACAACAATTCTTTCTTCTTTTTTCACCATAGAAATGGGAAACATTAAATTAAAATTTTCCATATAGACCTCTATAATAATGTATTTTTATTTAAAATACAAATTAACCTATTGCATACACAGCTAAAGTTACATTCGCAGTAAGGATTTCAAACTTTGTGAAATCTCCAATGATCTCTGTGTACCCACCACCATGAACTGCATGCGGAATCAAAACAGTATGCGGACCACCATTCAACCTTACAGTTGCATTGTTATTGACATCCGTGTTGTAAAAATATATAGCATCAGTATGATGATTGGTTGATACAGCGCCATTTGCACTAGTAACACCGGTTGCGGAATAAACAATTCCAGTTGCCATTATTAAACCTCCTCGTTACGACCAGCATCTTGTTGCTGACCTCTTTCTGATCTTTCTCCATTAGCATTTATATCACTTGCCCCTGCTGGGGTATCGGCTCTTGCTCTTGGAGGATTAGAAGATTGATTATTGCTATTCATAGGAGGGGCACCGGGCCCCTCTTTTTTAATTTTAGTCGGGAAAGGAAGGACAACATCCCCATCCTCTCTTTCAGGAAGCCCAAGTTCACTTCTAACTTCATTAGGACTAACAACTTCAGTACGAAGATATCTATCAAATATTCTTGACTGAATATCTTCATCGACAAGATCAATTCTTTTGAATCTCAATACAACAAGATCAGAGAACTCTTGAATAATTTTATTTATTCTTTTTTCGATAACAGCCTGATCTGGCCCAATAACTTGTGTCTTGAAAGTCTTATCAGCATCTCTAGAGACAGCCAAGTTTGCATTATCATAAACGCCAACCTTGGGAGCAGGAACCCTGTTGGCTACAAGTATTTCATCTCTATTTGATTTTCTAAACTTATCAAAAGAAGAATCTTGGACATTTGCTTCAAGTTTCTCAAACTTGATATCAGCATCTGAACCAATCGAAGACGGAATCGGAATTACCAAAGTTCCATGATTTCTTCCTTTAACCTCATTTCTAAAATAATTAACTAGTTCTTGTTTTGATTTAGCACTTAGTTTTGCACCCTTTAATATAATTGCATATCTAGGAATTGCTTTATTTTCAAAATAGTCAATATTGTATTCTTTTGCATATTTATCGCCAACAATTGCAGCAGCAGCAGATACCGATGCAGGAATTCCATAATAGGTATTGTTTGGAGAATAAACTTTAAAATGAATTATTTCATTCGGGTTAGGATCTCCATTTATTGGATCAACAGTTTCAGTATCTTGAAAATTTCTAAAGAAGACTGCCTGTATCTTATTACTTTTTGCAATTTGCACATAACCATCGCGCTTTCTTCTAACTCTAACAAGAGTAGCTGGAACATGACCTATATATCCAATTTGACCAGACTTGGTTCTTCCAATCTCAAGATATCCATTTCCAACAGACATAGCATCAAGCCAGACTTTAATCATAGTCTCAAGAAAAGTCTCTTCATCATTAAGTTCTTCAAAAATATCTTCTAATTTTTGTTTTTCATTATGAATAAGTTTTCTAGCTCTAGAAAGTTTCTCGGGAGATGATTGACTCTTTTCAAGAATTCTTCTTGCTTTTGTAGTTTCAATAAACTCGTAACCAAGGCCAACAGTGTTCATAACTCTTGCATTAACAGATGCATTATGAATAGCACTTTGATCGTATAGACCAGCAAGAGTGTCTTGGTCATACGGAGGCGTTACAACGTCATACAGCGAGTAACCATCAATTTGCTCAGGATCAACATATTTAGTACCAATAGAATCCGGCTGACCGGTAAATTTCTTTTGAAGATTATAAAATCTTCTTTTCATTTTAGGTGATAAATTAGATGATTTAATTTTCTTAAAAGGATCATCCGATTCTAGTTTTGTAAGAACCTGATCATATGTAACTTCATCTATTTCAATACCGTCTTTAAACGGATCATCTTCATCAATATGCGATATAACCGGTACGCTCATATTTTAAACAACCTCTTATAAGTATCTTCATACGGATCTGGCGTAAGACCATTCAATAGTCTTTCTCTTTGGTCATCATGCTCTGAATTCGTCACTTTTCTAGCGCCAGGAACCCAAGCTATATGTCCATCTTCTTTGCCAGTCCAATACTTTGCAGCCTCAGCAACTCTTTTTTCTACACCAGGATCATGCATCATGCCTTCCGCCGAGAGGACTCCATCACCATCAGATAACGGTAAACCATCAGGCATAATCCAAATACAAACCCCAAAAGCAGATTCGGGAACCCAAATCTTTTTACTATCAACAATTCCGTTTTCCATTCTAAATATAATACACCATGTTGACTAAAAAAGCATAAATAAATACAAAAAGCGTACACAGCGTGTACGCTTTTTGCACGAATTGAATGTTTATAGAACTACTTGATTGGACAAGCTCCGCCTTCACATTCAAGACTATCAATAGATAGATCATTTATGGTATCAACAAAATGCACATCATGCTTTATATTGGATAACATTTCATAATACTTATCTTCTGATATCTCTTCATACGGTGCTAACATAAAACCATGCTCAGAGTGCAGTAAAAATGATACAGACTTAATCTTATTTGTATAATTCTTCTTTAACCATTCCTTTATCTCATCTAATTCATTTTTTTTATAGTAAACAGTAACACTAACATTATTGTCAGCCCATTCAGACTGGGCCTTGACAACCCATTCCATTTGCTGAACGGCGGTCAATTCAGACGCAAGAGTTGCGTTATCCGGTGTTTTACACGGAAACTCGACGACAAACTTTGTATGGTCAGAAGTCCCATCAAACTTAACATCATAGACAACATTGTAACCTTTATCACGACAATACTGAACTAGTGGATCATTACTACCCATTCTAATTCTTCTTATATAAAATTTTGCATAGGCAGGATGAATACCGGGTGTCACTCCAGCAAGCAAGCTAAGTGTACCACTAGGCTTTACAGTTGTTAGCTTAATAGATGGATTAATCCCAAGAGTCTTAGACCATTCTTGATCAAACTTTTTTAATGCGGTATAGCAATCAGAAACCCAAGAAAGTTGCTCCTCGGTAGACTGAAGCCAGCCAGTAATGCCTTGACCAAGCCGTCTATTTCTGGCGATGACTTCTCTGCTCTTTTGATATGGATAGTACAAAGTAGTAATTGCTTTTTGTGTCTTATATAGAAGTTTACTTAAATCAATCAATTCTTCCTTTGAAGAAATATTAGGCAAGAAAATTTCAGCAAGATTACAAGGTTCACCATCTTCTAATCCAATTTCACCACAAGGGTTAGTTCCAATAACCTTAGAGTCATTAACTTTTTCACCAAGACGGCCGTATTTACGAATAAGTTTTCTATTAATAAGGCCATAAGGTTCACCAGAGCCATCATATCCCTTCCAAAACTCATTATTCATTTTGTCAACAGAGTCAGCAAATATAGAGTTATTAGAATTAGATCTCCAGTCAGGTATTGTTACAGACTCATCACCCCAGTTCTTTGCACGCAAGAAATGCGTATCATCAGGATCACCAATAGCGATCTGAGCCGAACGGCGAGCCGAACCTGCTACAACAATCTTGCCAATAATATTCGCAATATCCAAAGCATCAATAGGTCTCATTTCACTACCGACTCTATTGTTAAGAATATTACAAATTTCGGCTATGCCATCAATAAGCACTTCAGGGCCAGAAGCAGTACCACCGAATGTTTTTAATGGCGCACCATAGCCTCTAATCAACAACGTGCTATATGTAAAAGACTCTCCAGTCTCAAAGTAACTACGTAAAACTTTACCAAGCAACTGGGACCAGCCTAGCCGAGAATCAGGAACAATAAAATCTGCATCACTTGTTCTTTCATGTCGAATAAAATCAACACTTCTAACTTCTGGCATTTTATAAATAAAATGTCTTTCAAGAGAAAAACCGACACCACCGCCAACCATCAAGTGGTCCATCAAGAACTGGAAATCTTCAACAGAAGAAATTTTTGTCATCCAGCAGTTAACAAGAGATACACCACTCATCTTCTCAACAAGAGGTGTCCCAAGCTGCCATAAGGATCTACCAGCGAATATTCCTTTAAGATTAAATATGTAATCAAAAAGTCTTTCAGCTTCTTCCTGTGTGTATCCGGCACCAATAGCCTGAGCACCATTAATACACCTGCCAATTGTTTCATGCCATTCTTCTTTTCTATTCAGCTCTTCAATATTACGAGCATATGTTCTTTTATAGGTGATTTCACCCATACCATTAAAACCCCAAGGGGCTTTCTTGTTTGCATATGAGTTAATAAACTCATCAGAAATAATATTCATCTGTCCTCCTAAATGTGTAAATTCAATAGTATCAATCAAGCCTGCATAAACAAAGCAACAATGCTTAGGCTAATTAAAATTTTTTTCAAAATCCGCGAGGCGGGCGATCATCTTATCAGCAATTGAAGCCCAGGACATCTCAGCGTGAATTATTTTTGCAGATTTCAAAGTATATTTTTTGAAATCATCGTATTCGTTAACAACATGCTCCATTAAATCAAGTAAGTTATCATAATTAGGAACAGCCCAGTCGCCAACATTACAAGAGTACAGATGCTCATGAAAATCTGACTTACCCCATGTTGCTGGAAGAGGTATAGACATCTCAGCAAAGTCGGCACAGCCGGTTAAATTAGTGCAGATTGTTGGCAAACCTGTTGCAATTGCTTCAAATGGGATCATGCCAAAGCCTTCACCGCTTGTTGGATAAACAAGACAATGTGCTTTGTGATAAAGTCTAACAAGTTGATCAACACTAAAATTGTCTGGTATGCCAATAATTTGTGGATGGTTGTATGCGGGAACAATATGGCCATCAATATAAACATCCGCAAAACAAAACTTGTTATATTTTAGTATAAGTTGATAATCGTCTTGACCTTCATAAAGTTCAAGAAAAGCATCAACAACAAGTTGAGCATTTTTTCTTTTAGAATCTCCACCTATATGAAGAAAATTAAACTTACCAGTAAGTTCTCTTTCATAAATTTGAAAATCATCTGATATCCCATGAGGTATAACATGAACATTCGGGTGTATGTTATTCTTAATGTAAATATCTTTTACAAAATTTGATGTAGCCCATATCTCAGAACATCTAGACATATTGTACTTCCAGCTATCTGGAACAATAGTAGATTCCCAAGGTGTATAACCTATATTGTAATCATTATTAAATTGATAATAATGCGGTGGACAAAAATTGATATGGAAAGGTATTTCTTCTCTGTTATAAAATACAGCTATGCCTTTATCTTGTAGAGCGAGAATAGAACTAACAGCAGCATTATGGTATCCTTGGCTAAACCAATGCTCTCCGCTTAAGTCTGTATTGTTGAGACTAAACCAACTAACTTTCTTCATAGAAACTACTTATATTCTGCTTTTCGATATCTAGACATTGTACACCTTTTTGGATAAGAACTAGAGCATCTTCTTTAGAAATTTCAGAAGTAATAGGCGTATTACGATAAGCACAACGAGTAGCTGCTATATAAACATCTCCAACCTTCATAATAGAGATAAGTTCAGCATCTGTAATAACGAACGGGCCGCAATCATCAGATTCGGCAACGGCAATAATTTCCATAATCAAAGTATATATCTCTTTCTATAAAAAACATAGTCAACGCTTAGCATGCTTAGCACGCTAAGCGTGCCTAGATTACTTAGCGTACTATTACTATATATACGCTTTGCTGAGTATAAAGAACTTTATCACAAAAATTCGATGCGCGTGCCTTTTTTGATATTTTTTGCACATTCACCATTTATTTGTGATAAAGTGCTCATCATGAATGACATTCAATTTAAAATTTTAAACGCTGGAGAAGTTAAGTTACTGGAGTACATTGGAGATGATCTAAGCATTGTTAACGCAGCAAAAGTCTCATTTTCGTCTTATGAACATAGCATGTCTGATAAAGCTTCTGGATTAATTAACTACTTAAT
>Ga0222713_10000100_pt1 | contig 89597 bp, 94 predicted proteins | sample C33_649DmetaG_FD_165061 | JGI IMG/M metagenome (GOLD analysis project Ga0222713, IMG submission 165061) | Estuarine water microbial communities from San Francisco Bay, California, United States - C33_649D | ecosystem: Environmental > Aquatic > Marine > Unclassified | place: USA: California...
GAAGAAACGTCGGCATACTCTAGGCCTTCTGCTAATGTGCGAAACTTTTCAACTTGAGTTGCAGCTAGGCCTTCTGATACTTCAGTAAATGCCTTTTCTGCTTCTGCTGTTTCTAGCTTCTTAGATAGTTCAATATTTTCATTAATTGATGCAGATAGCTTTGCCTTTAGTTCTTCAACTTCTGCAGCTGTCTGAGCTAATACATCTAGCTTCTCTTGTGGAGCATCAACATAATGTTCTGCGAAAAGACCCTTTAGGCCTTCCATAAAGCTCTCAACTACTTCGGCCTTAATACCGCTTTCAATTGCTAGCTTGTTCTCTTCTACCCACTGTTCTACGACATAGTCTAGGTAGCTATCGATCTTCTCTACTAGAGCCTCTTCAATAGCACCCACTTCTTCTGAAAGACGTGCTTCGTATTGCTCTTCTAGAGATGCTACAACGCCAGAAACTTTCTCGTTGATAGCAGCTTCGAAAATAACTGTTGCTTTTTCTCTAAAATCTTCTGATAGTTCTGAACCATCAAATAGAGCAGCTAGGTCCTCTTGTACGGCCTTTAGCTTTTCCATTGGCATGCCAGCATCTTTCTTGGCTGCCTTTGATGTGTCCTTACCACCAGCTGGGTCGACAGGACCGGCAACAGATGCGTTAACACCCGGTACCTTAAAATCTTCTTCTTGAAGTACTTCTGACATTGTATTTTCTCCCAAATAATTTACGTAAATTGGTTATTATTATTTATAAAATTAAAGTTTTGACAGGAAGTCAGTCCATGTCTTTAGCATAGCTTCTTCTAAAGCACGCTTATTTGGCTTGGCTGCTGCCTTCTCAATCTCTTCTTTATACAGTTCAATTTGTTGAGCCTTCAACAAACCATTATCCCATACCCACTCTACACCTTCCATAATACCGTTAACAAATGCACCCGGTGCCGATGGATCAGCTACAATATCAGCAGCTGTTGCAAGAGTGAAGTCATCTTGGACTTCCATGATGCCATTCATATCTTTTAATGAACCCATACCGCGTGATGATACACCTAGGCAGCCACCACCTTGAATAATGTTTCTTGCGATGTTGCCCATTGGTGTTTCTAGAATCTTGGCGCGGCCAACAATGTTAGATCCATCTCTCTTTAGTTCCGTAATCATATGAGAAATACGGTCAAGATTGATTGAAGGGCCTTCTGGGTGGCCTAGCTCACCAAAAGCTCTCTTTGTATCTACGTATTCTTTGACGTAGCGATTGACTTCCTTCTCCATAACAGGCATAGGGTAGATACGGCCATTTCTATTCTTTAGATCAGCCTGCATGAAGACACCTTCAATATAGAAGTCCTTCTTGCCATCTTCCTTTTCTTCTGTTATTAGTTTTACTTCTTCAAGTACTTCGCAAATTAGTTTCATTGCTGTGCCCCTTATCTATACGCTACCGAGACTGCTCTAACAACAGCTACACCACTTTGAATTTCTAAAGTGTGAGTAGGTTCTTTAATGAGATAAACACTACTTTCATCTGAACCAGCAAAATTGAGTGTAAATGTTGCAACTGTTGTTGTACTATTACTTTTCTGTTCAATAATTACAAGATTACTCGAGTCAGTGTTTGTAACACGAACAATATTAGCATTACTAACAGTAGTTGGTGTACTGTTGATAGTGGTTTGTTCCCCTAAAAATTTTACGTAGTCTGGCATTTTTATACACCCATGTGTGGTATTTTCATCTGTCTGATATGAGTCTTTAAAATAGGTCTCACATCAGCTTCTGGATACTTTTCTTTTGCACTTCTTAGTTCACTAGCAAGTTTAGGGTGGTTGCTATACTTACTAATTAATCTTTCTGCATGGTGAGCTGGAATCTTGTCACGCATCTCTGCTCTCAGCTCGCCAGCTGCCTTTCTAACTTTCATTGGATTCTTGCTATGCAAGGATCCTTGTAACTCACCTTCTTCATTAAGATAGTCTAAAAACTTTTTCATGTATTGTGAATCTTTTGCTTTACCATTGACTGATGTCTATTTCTCATAGCCTCAGTTTCAGCACTAACTGTTGAAGGACGACCTTGAACACCAGCTTGCTTCTTTGCAGCACGTTCTTCTTTACGCTTTTTCATTTCAGCATCAAGTAAATTGCTTGCTATTTCTTTTTGCTTTCTTTTTCTTTCAAAAGAAGCAGCTGATAATTCGTAATCTTTCTCTTCACCCATCTGAGCCTTTTTGCCAACTAGCTTATAGCCCATCTTCTCATAATCTTTTTTGCCACGCTCAGCATCTTGAACAGAGAAGTGTGTGACTTTAAATGGCTTCTTTGTTGGATGCTTATAATGCATCTCAACACCAACAACTTGCTTAGCTTCCTTCACTTCTTCTTTGTCGTCATCTTCATCTTCATCTTCATCTTCATCTTCATCTTCATCTTCATCTTCGTCTTCTTCGTCATCTTCCTTGCCCATCATTTCTGATAGCTTAGCAATTTTTGCATCTCTTGATTCTGGAAGATGATAGGCAGCTTCTGACTCACCTGGTGCATCGTGGCCATGGTCATCCTTACCTGGATCACCTGGCTTCTTGATTGCAGCAACATTCTTTAGAATGTGATCGTATGGCGACTCTTGAGAGATTGAATCTTTACCCTGAAAGTCAAGAACCTTCATGCCATGCTTGGCCACAAATTCCTGCTCATCACCAGGAACAGGCTTTGCAACCTCTACTAGCTTCTTTAATGATTCGCGAATTGTGGCCATGGTATTCCTCTTATTGTTCTGCTGGTACTTCAACTGGAGCTTCTACAGCAGGTACTTCTGCCTCTACTTCAGCTTGTGAGTTCATTACTGCATGAGCAACTTCTGGATACATTGCATCCAATCTTGCTGCTACCTTTGTATTGATTGCAGTTTCAAACTTATCCAAGAATGCAGCTGCATCCTGGTTAATAACTGCACCAATCATATCTTTTACTTGTTCTGACATATAGTAACTCCAATATTCTAATTATTTATCAATCTGTTCAATTAAACCTGTTCCGTATCAGCTTTACGTTGCTGCAGCTGGTCCTGTTGTTGTTGCTGCATCTCTTGTTCAACGCTTTGTTGATCTACTTGCTGTTGAAGGATCGGATCCTCTGCATTTTCTTCTTCCATTTGTTCAATATCATGGTCTGACAAACGTAGAACTTTCTTGCGGACAAAGTTACGAGAGTAGTAAACACCAATCATATCTTCCATATTTTTAACAGTGTTAACTCTATTTGTAATGATCTCAGCTTCCTTCAATTCAGTGAAGTAGCCATCTTGGACGTAGTCAAATTTAACCTTCGACATAATCTCAGGTAGTTCTTCTTGAGCTACAATGCCCTTTAGAACTAACTGCTTGCCAAGAGCATCCTTAAACAACACTGAGAACTTCATTCTCAATCTGTCAACAAACTTTGAAAATCTCAATTCTTCTCTGGTAATTTCTGCTGATCTACCCAAGCTAAATCCTTGCTCTGAATTTAATCTTGTTACCGGAACATGCAATGACTGATATAGTCTCTTTTGGAAATATAGGACATCTTCCATCTGACCTAGGTTTGCACCAGGGGGTAGAGTTGTTATTTCTGTACCCTTACCACCTTCACGGCGTGGGATCCAGAAGTCTTCCGTCATTGTCATAAACTTTCTATCGTCTCTGACTTCACCAGTTGTAGCATCATACACTAATCTATTTTTATGACGCTGCATCATGTCAGCAAGATATTGTTCTGCCTTCATCTTTGGAAGATTGCCAACATCAATATAGAATACTCTTCTTTCTGGTGCTCTTGTTAATCTATAGATTACAGAAGCATCTTCTAGCATACGTAGTTGGTTCATAGGCTTAATAGCCTTATGAAGATATGATAGAACGTATGAGTTATTTTCGTCTAGTAGACCTGACGATACTAGAACAATTGAATCCTTAGCAATTCTCAAGCCAGTTGTAGAAGATGTAACTTCCTTAGCTTGGAATCCCTTATCATTGTACATATAGTATTCATTTTGTACAGTGATGGTCTTGCCTTTCTCTTTCTTAATTTCTCTAATCTTTCTAATCTTTCTAGGATCAATATAGCGTAGTTCTTTGATACCGTCTTGGGGATTAGTTGTATCAATAATAACATGGTAGTACAATCTACCATCAACATACCATCTTCTAATAATATCGAAACCAGATGACGAAAAGTCAAGTAGTTTTTTGACTTCATTAAATTCTTCAGATATTTTATCTTTCAGCTGCTTTGAAAATTCAAGATCGTCAAGATTGATATTGACCTGCTCTTGGTTTGAATCGTAGGAAATTATTTCACCTACAATTTCTTCTACAGCAGTTTCAATTTCTGGTTGGAGAGATAGTTGACGATATCTTGTGATTAGCTCAGCTTCAGTTCTTGCAGTACCTTCTAAATCAACATAGGTACCTACAACGCCGCCACCTGATACGATAACGGCACCATCGTCATTTACTGGGGGAACGAATGAAGGCTGAGTGACAGCCATCAGCTGTGGCTGCTCTTCTTCCTTTCGTTTAATTGTAAACCCAAATAATTCCATATTATATAACCTCTAGTAGAGAGTAGGAGGGCCGCTTATATTTAGCGGCCCTCTTTATCCCCTATTACTCTTGACCGTCAGCTGGGACTGTCCAGTAATCTAGAGCAAACTCACACTGGAATTCTTCGATAGCGTTACCATTTTCCCACGATAGTTCGATTGGACCTATAGCAATTGGGAAGATGCCTTCGAAGACATATGAGCGAAGTTCTTCACCTGTCTTACTGAACTGGATAACCTCTGCACGAGCTTTGTATTCAGCTGGAGCTGATGTGGCAAATTCGCGAATGTTACCAGAGTAGGAATTAATGTTGTATGACCAAGTTTCAAGAGCTTTTCTAACTCTAAAGTCTTCATCATTGATGATAGAGACTGTCCAGTTATCAAATACTCTCTGGCCAGCAAACTTAATTGGTCTGCCAAAGTAGAAGACTTCAATTGGCGCAACAGTTGATGCTGGAATCTGAGCAGCCTTTACCATGAAAGGTACGACTGAATCAGCTGCTGATGTTGCAGGGTTTGTGATTCTGACTTGGAACAGCGAAGGGCGGGCGCCACCACCCTGTAGCTGACTCTTAATGTCGTTAATATTGAAGGCCATTTATGTTTCTCCTTACCGATTAAACTGAACCAACAACTTCGCTAAACTCAACACCAGTTCTAACTGCTACAAAGTTTAGTTGGATGAAGTTGATTGAGCGAGCTGGTTTGATGAAGATATCACCAACAAACTGGTTAGCATCGACAACTTCTGGTGTATTGTTTGTTGTGTCACAAACAACCTTGAAGTCGTAGATACCACGGCGGCCTTGGATCTCACGTAGGTAAGGTTCAACCAAGTTACGGAACTGAGCTCTTGTGAACTCATCGTTAAACTCGAACAAAGTGAACTTGGCAGCAGTGGCGATTGCTTTTTCAAGAACGATAAACAATCTACGTACGTTGATTCTATCAAATGCTGATGGTTTAGCAAGCAATGTCTTGTCGCCAAACAATACAGTACCTTGGCCTGGGAATGTTGTCACTGGGTTGACACCTGCCTTGTACAACGTATCTCTGTCAGCCTTATCTGGATTATAAGCTAGCTTAACAATATTTTTGATTTGACCTCTATTGAATCCAGCTGGTGAATACCACGGATCTCTGATAGTGTCAGTTCTTACACACAAGCCAGCTGTATCACCATTTAGTGGTACGTAGCGGTAGACGTCGTTATAACGATCGTACATGTACTTGTAGCCAGAATCTATTACACCGTAAGATGATGATCTTAGTGCATTTCTAAATTGTGTAATGTTACCAGCTTGTGAACCAGCCGTAACACCGACTACATCACCACGGTCTGGTGATGCAAACACGACACAATCCTTACGAACTTCTGCAATATTGTCAACTAGGTAGTTAGCTAGTTGCTCACCATATGTGCCGCCTCTTGCCTTACCAGTTAGAATCAATGAAATGTCAACTTCTTCTGCAGAAGCAAACTTGTCATATGCTGTAGCAAGGTAGCTGACAGCGATTGTGCTTTCGCCAGCACCATCTGCACCGCCTATGAGTGACTTAGTTGTTGGCTTTGAGTTGGTGTCAGAGGATGACATATTGTTGGCTGTATTGGATGAGGCATTACCATTGTCAGCAAACCACCACAACCATTCTGAGCCGTTATTAATCACATCCTTATAATAAATTGAAGCACCGTCTCTCTTGCAGTCTGTTGCTCTTGATAGTCTTTCCCATCTTTCAAGAATTGTGTTCTTAATACCTGTGACTAGACCATCTTCGTCAGCAACTACAACATGAAGCTCGTCTGACGAACCACCACGCTCTGATACGTATACAGATGTGCCTGGAGCACCATCTGTTACATCAAAGTATTCCCAGTAACGGGAAACAGCATTAGCAACAGTGCTATTAGTTGTTAAGGACACTGCGTTTGAACCAGTGTATAGAGATTCAAATGATAAGGTAGCTTGAACAACGCCATTTGAAACACCTGAAGGTGAACCAATTGCAGTAAGCTTTAGATACTGTGAGTTTACTTTCAACTTATCGCCGACTGTTAGTAAGCCTAGTTGTGTGTTCAATTCAGTATTTGCTAGTGTATTTGCAGCAGCTGTTGAACCAAGTGTAATTGAGAATGTTGCACTTGAGCCAGCTGAGGTGTTACTACCACCAGAAGTTGAGTTGGCAACAAAAATTTGGATAACTGATGTATTTGGGAACTGACCAGCTCCAACAACTGTTACTGCTGTAATACCACCAGTTGAGTTAGTTGTTACTGTGCAGTTGCCTGTATTAACAACACCATTGGATAGAACGACTACGTCTGTATTGTCGTAACCTGAACCACCAGCTGTTACTGTAATTGCTGTTACGTTTTGTGATGCTTGAGTTGCTGTCAATGTACCTGTATTTGCACCAATGCTAATTGCTAGTGTTAGTGTGTTGTTGGCATTGTCAACAGAGGACATTACATTTGATGACCAAGCATTTGAGCTGTCGCAAATGGAAACCTTTAGAGAATTACCTAGTGCACCTGGATACTTGGCTCGGTAAATTGCACCTTGTGAAGAACCAGTTGTTTTTGTTAGGTAGTCATCCAAGTTCTTAACCTGGAGATTTGCTACGGCCGATGTGTTGGCATATGCATTATATGCATTTGCATCTGCAGCACGTGAAACATATAGCTGATTGCCATATGCCAAAAAGGAAGATGCTGTCATAAAGGTTTCAAAATTTTCGTCATTTGGTAGACCAAATCTGTCTACTAGTTCTAATTCGTTTGAAACATTTACTCTATCGTTTACTGGACCCCAACGGAAAACACCTGCAATACCACCTTCTGTGGAGGATACGGCAGGGACCACTGTTGTCAAGTCGATTTCGCTTACATTTACGCCTGGGCTAACTTGAAATGCCATCGTGATTCTCCTCGTAGACAAATCTATTGAATAAAGCTACTGAAATTATTTATAAATTCCCTAGGTTCATGTTTTAGGACGCCAACATTTTATCAAAATTAGACGTGTATTTAACTACTGTGTCATCTTTAAATTCATGCCTACCATCGTCTATAATTCCAAATGGGAGGAGGTCGTCGTCAGCAGCTTGAGGAATTCCATTAAGCAAATGTTGGCGGATATCAATACTTGTAAGTTCCTTGAAGAAGTTTTGTGTTGACATCCAGGCAAAAAGAACTAAGGTCATTGCCAAGTCATCATTCTTGCCATATTCTGCTTCGTAGGATGTACCTTTACTTATAAAAGTAGTCATCTCGTGTAAAATATCATAGTCATAATTTAGTAATTTGTTTTCTTCAATCAGCATTTTTAGCGTAGCACATCCAATTGCTTTGACCTGCTTAGATGTCTTGACACCAAACTTAGAGCCACTTGCATTGAACCCACTAGTCAAAACCTGGCCTGATTTAGACTGCGCTGTCTTCAATACATTTTCATTTTCTAAATCGTAGTTCAGTGAATCAGCAACCTGCTGGCCATTATCATTAGTTTCAACTAGAATATAGGCATTATTATAGTTTCTTGCCACATTATCAATCGTAGATGGGTATAATAAGTGTGATATTTTGTTGTTCCTATACGTGGCCACAATCTCATACGGAAACTGTGTAACATCTATTACTGAGAATGCTGAATAGTCGGCACCAGTGCCTCTAGATGTATCCACTGATATTGTATAGATATGATCTTTTTCAGGCAGCTTGTATATTTTTAAATCGCCATGTTCTTCAATGGGTGGTAGAAATGTCATCCTACGTAGAGCTCCACCACTAATTAATGTGTTTGAGGACCCTAGAAATTCACATTCATGTTCCTGCCTAAACTGTTCGGCAGAAGTGTTATTAATTGTTTCTTGTTTCCAAGCATCATCTCTACCCGGAACATCCCACCAGTTAACTGCCACAGCCTTATAGCTATTTCTGCCATTCTCAGCATCAACCCAAATCTTATAGAACAGCTCCATACCATTGGGTGTGGATGTAATCATTACCTTAGATGTCTTACCAGATGAAATTGTAGGATACACAGAGGCAAAAAACTCTTCCTGTAGGTTTGGCTGGACGAATGCAAACTCATCAAGGTAGATTAGGTTGAAAGATCCACCACGAACTGCGGATGAAGATGTTGCTGATGCAAGGACTTTTGATCCATTCTCTAGTTCAATAGAACCTTTATTCCAGCCACCTGGCACTATCCCTTGTTGGATCCACTTTGGTAGGTTCTCATAGGCAAGCTTAATTCTTGATAAGATTTCTCTAGCCTGCTGGAACTTGTTGGCAAGAATGGCTACGTTATAAGTTGGATTGAATAAGATTGACCAAAGAATAATGCCAACAACTGTGGTAGTCTTACCTGTCTGACGAGGCATCTTACAGATGACAAATCTGTTATCCATCACTGTATCAACAATGTCATCTTGATAAGGGTACATATCAAAGTTAATTAATCCACGATCAATATGGATAATCTTAATGTAATGCCTGACAAAGTATTTTGGATCGCGAGAACACTTGATGTACTCGGCAACCTGCTCCTTGGTAAACTCCATAGGGGAGTTTGCGGCTTTGAGCTTAGGATTACCCTTATAAGAGGTGGTAGAGGCGTGTTTAGTTTTGATCGCTCTCAATATACTCATCTTGTTTATCTCTAAGCATCTTTTGTAGTTCAGCAGTAGATCCAACAAACAAATTGTTTGTGACATTCTGTGGGCCCTCTGTCTGAGGAGCCTTTGGATCTTCTTTTTGTAGGACTTTCTTTGTCTTCTGAAGCTCTAGCAAATCTTTATTTGTTTCTGCCATTGTCTTCATTAGAGCTGCTGCTACTTCATATGCTCTTGGGTGCTCGCTGCCACTTGCAATGGTCAAAATTCCATCAAGAGCATTCTGTCCCTTGTGGATAAGTTGACGCATATTATCTCTAGCATAGTCAAAGTCATCTTGTACTGATTCATCTGGCAATTCCACAATTTCCTCCTCTTCCTTCACTGCAACTGGAAGTGGTGTCATATCAAGGGCACTTGAAACACTTTTCATTGTTTCTTTATGTTTAAGTATCTGGGTCATTAGTTGGATCATCCACTGGGAAATCAGGGTTTGTGTTTGTAGTTACAATATAGGCCCAGTTGTCATTTGCTGCTATGTTGGCAGCTGGGATTGTTATAGCTGGATCCGTTGTTGGATTACCATTTGCATCAAGACCCGGACGGACTTGAGTTGTTGTGAAGAATAAAGTATTAGATAGAGTTGCGTTTGAGGAAATTGTATTGGACTCAGCCTCAATATTTGCACTAAAGCCATCAACAACAAACAACCTCGTATTAGCTGTATTGATAATGTTTTTATCTTTAACAGGACCAAACATGTAACCTTTCATTGTAAAATTTAGTGTATGGATTATTGTCCTTCTGCTCTCATATGCATCTTCATACGTGTCTTCTGTTGTTACTGTATTTAAAACAACTGGAACATCCATACGTAGATCTAAATCATCTACAAGCTTGATTGTGTTTGTCCATTCAGGTGTGAAATATGGTAAAATCTGTTCAAGTAACTGAGTACCATCTTCAGCGTTGAGAACGTATATTGAAAGTTCAAAATCTATATCCCACGGTACAGGATTGTATACTCTAGCATTGACTTGATTATCGCTAGGGACTTTAATTGTACCAATAGTTGATAATTTTCTAGTTGGGTCATAGTTGTACCCAGAGATTTGAAAACTCATTCTGGGTAAACTAATAGCATCTGGTTTTGTTAGATTGGGGTCCTGCTGAATCCTGGATAAAAACTTGGCTCTTGGGCCATAGGCAATTGGTACCTTAATACGTTTAACAATAGTTCCTGCGTTGTTTCTTCTCCACACAACCATATCGTTAAACATGGTACCAAATACCACCACATATCTTCTTATGGTCTCGTGATAATATTCAGATCCAAACATTATTAGTCACCACCGCCGTTGCCACCGCCTGAACTACCACTCTTTCCGGGTGGTAGAGATTTAATTGTACCGTCAGCCATTCTAATTTTTACATTAGGAACTTTGATAAGTTTACCAGCGGCGTTTCTAACAAAAAGTTCTTGTACAAGTTGTTTGAATGTTTTCATTAGTATGTGTTAGCCTCTGAGAATGGATTGATTTCTGTAAAGTCAAGAATATCATCACCACGTGTCTCAAACAATTCATTTTGTGCTTGCTTATCTATTGCAGAAACATTGAATGATGTAACTGCTTGAGTACTATTTGCTAGCTTAAAGCTTAGAGCATTATATGTGTCATCAATCATAGGTATGCTTGTTGCAAACGTCTCTTGATTGAATTCAAATAGCTCACAAACAACATCGTATGTTTGCAGCGCACCCATTTGATAGAAAATAGCTTCGTGCTCAACAAATCTAATTACATAGCCTTTCATGGTGAGAGGGAAGAAAATCATATCTCCTTCTCTTGGTCTTGTTATACCAACAACTTCACTTGTAAATGTTCTTCTTGAAAATGTAAATGTAATTCTGTCTCTAATTTGTAAACCAAATTTAGATAAGAAGTCTCCCTCACCCTCAAACCCTTCGACATTTTTAATGTAGGCTTCTACCAGATATGCATTATTGAATGAGGCTAGTTCATCTTCTTTGAATACAGGTTCTTCATTGTCAATAGTTCTTGGGCAATACCAAACCTCATGCCCATAAATTTTAATTGACTCTATTACTAGATCTTCAATTAAAATTTGTTCTTGGCTGTTATCAAAATTATTAAAATAAAAATTAGTTGCCACTTTATCCCACCATGTGATATGCAGGCAAGGTATAAGATGTCATCATTTCCTGCTCTAGTGATTCAATTTCGGCTTTTGCATCGTCCATAATCTTCTCACCGTTGAATTGGACACCACCAGGAAGAACCATACCTGTGAACTTAGTTAGGTTTGTCCCCCACTGATATTTAATCTGGGCAGAAGTATATAGAGCTAACCAACGATCACCCCAAACATCACTATATGTTGCTGGGTCTACTACTTGATAGGCTTCCACAACCAAATATTCATTAAGCACTGCAAGATCCCAGTCCATATCAATATGTAATCTATTTTTGTGTCTATTATAGCGAATTGGCTTTTGGCCAACCAGAATTTCTTCTAAAAACTGAATATGCTGCATTGCCATAACATATGGAACCATTGACTGAGTGGTCAAAGTGTAGAGGTCATTTAGAGCAATCTGATAGCGAATGTTGAACAAGTTCATCGTATTTAAACTCTGTCCAACAGGAAAAATCTTTACAGCACCAATGATATTTTCAGGTAAGGTGATATATTTGTTTGCTTTATCTGTTGACGTAATTTGGTGCTTATAGTATACTTTCTCTGCCCCATCAAAGTGATAGTCCCAAAAATATCTTAAAGACTCGTCAATACGGTCCTCCACTTGGTCGTCATCAACGTTGATTTCTATAACTGGCTTACCTAATTTACGAAGGCAATACTCTTTAAATTCAGATCTGGTTGTTGGGACTGCCATGGAATTTGCTCTCCAAATACGTTATTAAAGTATTTATAGATCAATTACATCCATGCATTCAAGTAGTCCACTTGTCACCCTTTCTGTCTCATTTCCATTGGCAATTATTCTATTAGCGGTGGTTTCGGGCAGCCATTTACCAACATTTATAGTAATATCTTTATATTTGTGATACGGATATCCAAATATTTCTTCAACTTTCTGTTTATTTGGAGCAGCAATTACCTTATTCCAGAAGTTTAGAATATATCCATTTTGGGCCCTGAGGTTATGGGCAATAGTTTGTCTTGCTGATATTGCGGCACCAATAAGAACGTCACTTTTATGATTTAAGTTTCTATCAAGGTACGCTAGTTGTTTTTTCTTAATTGCATCGCTTAGAAACTGGCCATCATTACTGTAGTTTAAATTAGTAATTTTTGTCATGTCAACTACAAAAAAGTTGGTGTCTACAGACATATCACGTGGAGGTAAACCAATCATGCCATACATTGCTAAATGTCTATCGTACTGATATACTCTTGATAAACATAGGCCTATTTTATTACAGTTTAGGTTAGACTTTGCAAATTGCGCATAGTCTTTAACAGCAATTGCTCCAGCCATTATGCATGAAGCAACACCAGAATATCCTGTCAAGCTAATGGCATTAAGGGTTGATAAAATTGTATTTCTAATATCAAAATCTTCTAAAACAAATACTTTGTAATTTAAATTGTTTGCTTTTACAAATTCTGATACAACCTTATCATAATCTTTAAATGCAGCATACTCTTTGTTGGTTTTGTTTTCTTCATACATCGTGTTATATTTGGACACTTGGCTACCTGGAATGATGATTGTTACATCTTCAATTCCAAGATCTCCAAGAGACTTAATTGTCAAAAAACAACCATGATGTTGTGCAATAACAAAAGTTTTCATGTTATTACACCTTCTTTCTGAAATACTTCTTTGTTAGCTTCATCACCAACTTCACCTGGTTTATACTGCACTTTAACATGCTTATATTTTTTTGTGTTTTCAAAAAATCTGGCAATACATTCTGCCTTATTATTATGGTGAACAGTGATTAGACCAGACTCAGGGTGTGACATTAAAGCAGCAAATTTATTATATAATGTGTCCTTGACACCACATTTATCTAAAGATGTGTAGATTGCTTCAAATGTTTTACCAACACTAACTTTTTTATTATCAACTAATCCAATACCTTTACCTAGTAGTACAGCTGCACAACCTGTTTCTGATGATAACGTAAAGTATACTTTTTTAGATTTCTTAAAGATTGGATACATTGAAGCATCGTTCCTAACAATCCTCTCTCTGTATTTTTGTTCTAGAATTGTTTGCCACACTTTGGCCGTGATAGGGTGTATCTTTACCCACGCTCCATTATTGTATAATTCATCAACTTTTTCCCAATCAACAGCATCCTTGTTAATTAAATTAGTCCCTGGTAGTAATACTAATTCATTAACATTAGCGTATTGATTATCAAGGTCATCATCTAGAATATACTTGTCTGTTAAATTATCTTTAAGTGCTTGAGCAATTCTAAATCCATCTTCCGTTGGACCCTTTCTTATTTGTTCAACCATAATGTCTACTGTAATGCGTGTATTGCATGCAGCAATGTATAGCACTTGAGTGAGTAGGTCGGTGTACTTATAACCAGTTATAGTATCTTTAGGACTACCGTAACTGATATCGTACTCAATTTTTAACCCGTTGGGATTTTTAGGAATTAGATCAGCTATTTCTGATAATCTATCATTAGCTGGGGAACGCAGCATATTTCCTGATTTCATGAAGTGGGTAACAGTGTCGTTTACCCATTCGTTAGAGGAAAGATTAAAGAATTTTTTCTTCTTTGTTTTTGGATCAACAACTTCATCCACCATAATATTAACCCTTTTTCACATTTTCTAATTCATGCACTTTCTTTTTTAAGGTCTTGATCTCTTGATGCAAGTCCATTATCTTTTGCAACATAATCTCAACAAAAGACTCTAACTTTCTATCAATCAATTCATTACTGACACGCTCTTCACTCATTGTTATTCACCTCAAGGTAATAATGATATAGTATATTTATATTGATTAATTAAACGTAGTTACGATAGTGGTATCGAATGTTGTTGTTCTAGAAGTATTGTACGATGTGTTGCGGTTAGTGTCATAAGTTGTGTTGTATGCAGAGCTAGTTGATTTGCTTGTGTTTATCACTGTGTCTCTAGTTGTATCATATGTCGTTGTTGTGTCAAATGTGCTAACGGTATCAAACACTGTTTGAATTACTGTATCAAATGTTGATGTTGTAGATTTTGATGTAGACTTGCTCGTGTCAATTGTTGTGTCATAAGCTGTTGTTGTATTGAATACAGTTGTTGTATTATAGTTAGTGTCAATAGTAGTATCAAATGTTGATGTTGTAGATTTTGATGTAGACTTGGTTGTTGCAATTGCAGTATCAAATGTTGTAGTTGTATTAAATACTGTTGTTGTGTCGAATACAGTTGATCTTGTAGTTTCAAATGTGGTTGTTGTGTTAAATGTTGTTACAATTGTTGTATCAAATGTTGATGTTGTAGATTTTGATGTAGACTTGGTTGTTGCATATGCAGTTTCATAAGCTGTTGTTGTATTAAATACTGTTGTTGTGTCAAATGCAGTTGATCTTGTAGTTTCAAATGTGGTTGTTGTGGACTTACTTGTACCAATAACGGTATCAAAGGTTGTTGATTTTGTTGTAGCAAATGCTGTGTTAAAAAAGAAGGAAGTATCTTTAACAGTATTGTTCAATACTGTTGTTCCATAAGTTGTCGTTGTATTAAATGATTCCGCAGTTTGTTTAGATGTTGCAGTTGCTCTACTTGTAGCTTTAGTTGTCACGCCCGCAGCACCGGTGTTAAAGTAGAATGTTGTATTGAAGTAGAATGTAGTACCAAAATAGAATGTTGTACCACCACCGGCTGATGTGTTGTAATAGAAAGACGTATCTCTAACAGTGTTATAAGCAACATATGGACTAAAGAAGAATACTGTAACGTAGTATGTTAAACCATCATATCGTGTGCCAAAATAGAATGTAGTGCCACCACCCGCTGATGTTCCACCTCCTGCAGCAGTGCCAGCGACCCGTGTTGTTCCAAAATAGAATGTTGTGCCATATGTGGTGTTATAAATTGTAGTTGTGTTAAAAGTTGTAACTGTTTGTTTAGATGTTGCAGTTGCTTTAGATGTATTAAAGAAGAATGTTGTCTGGAATGTTGTTAACAAAGCTGTGGTTGTAGCCCTTGTTGTATCATACGTTGTATTTCTTGATGTGGCATACCCAGTTTCATAAGATGTTGTTGTAGCACCTGATGTGTTGTAAGTGGTATTTCTACTAGTAGCTGTAGCTTTTGATGTGGCGGTAACCCCTGATGTTGCAATTACTGTATCATATGTTGTATTATAAGTTGTGGTTGTAGATTTAGAAGTTGCATATGTAGTGTTTCTACTTGTGGCTGTAGCTAAAGTAGTGTTGTAAGTTGTATTTCTACTTGTAGCAGTTGCATTAGATGTGCTTGTGGTTCTAGACGTAGCGTATGCTGTATCATACGTTGTGTCATATGTTGTAGTTGTAGATACAGTTGTCAAATACGATGTGAGAACAACGGATGCTGTTGTTCTTGATGTGCTTGTCGTCTTTGTTGTTGTGTAAGAGGTGCCATACGTTGTGTCATATGTTGTAGTTGTAGATACAGTTGTGGCATAGGCTGTGTTTCTACTTGTTGAGGTAGTTCTAGTTGTGGCTGTTGTTTTAGTTGTATTATATGTTGTAGCGTAGCTTGTTTCAAAGGTAGTTGTTGTTGCAATTGTTGTGCCACGTGACGTATTGAATGTTGTAACGATAGTTGTATCAAATGTAGTTGTACGTGATGTTTCGTATGTGGTATCTTTTTCAGCAACATAGACTAATCGTAGAGTACCATTATCATTAACGTAAACTCTATTAATCTTACGCAAAATACCGCCATCATTAACTTTAATGATCTTAGCGTCTCGTAGTGTTCCGTTATCGTTGACAAATATTTTGCGCGGCATTCAAATAATCTCTTTGCGAGTTAATTATGGTATATAGACATACCAAACATGACCGTTGGAGCTGGCTCCAACATCACTGGGTTCCACGCTAGTTATTGTAGCAGGGGTTCGCCAGTATGCTCCACCTGTTGAATTTGAATACAATATTTGATCTTGTGCACCAGTAGCTCCGTTGGCAAGTAACTTATCCGGTACATTTATAGCTGAGCTATTGGCAATTACAGTACCATTAATTAATATGCTAGCAGCTGATATAACAGTATTGACAGTTGAGTTACCGATAAACAATGCTGATGTGTTTAATGATAGATTAGCGCCAACAGCTACTGTAGTTGTATTAACTGTTACAATACCGATATCAATTTCAGTTGAATTGGCTGTCCAAAAGACTGTTGAATTACCAACATAAACATTACCGGAAATATTAGCAAAGCCAGTAATCGTAGTGTTACCCAACGCGGCTGTATTTGAAACTGTCAAAGCACCATTAACTGTAACATCGCCACGAAGAGTAGCTGCTCCACCAACATTGGCAGTTGAAGAAACATTAATGAACCCAGTTACGTCCACATTACCTGACGTAATAGTACCATCTATTTCCAACGATGATTGAGTGAGTACGGCGTTAACAGTTGAGTTGCCAATCACCAATGCTGATGTGTTTGCAACAATATTGGCGCCAACTTCTAAACCGTTTTTTACTCTAAAATTTTGATTAGCCATCTTGGTTCCCTACTATCCCCGAGAGGTTTATATTATTTATGAACTTATTAGTTCGACATTGAACTTAAATGTGTTTGTGCCAGCATTTGCTGGTGTAGCTCTCAACCTAACATCGCTACCACTGATATCAGCAGAATAAGCAGCTAGCTCAGCATTATCAAAAAATGATGCAAATTGAACAACTTCAACATTGGTACCATCGTGCTGCAATACAACATGGGACGTGTGATAATCAGTACCATTGGTAGCTGTTATAATGTATCTTGCAGCTCTATATGTGGCAAGAACAAATGTGTGGACATCACCAACTGTTGTTCCTTCTATTGTAGCTGTACCAACACCTCTGTTTGTTGATTGTATCTCTAAATCAGAAACAATTGTGTTATTAGCTTCAATATATGCAACGTGTCTTGAAATTTGAGCTATATTGAACGCCCTCGTAGTTGGCATGTTATTACACCTCTAAAATAATTCTTTTGGATTTAAAAATTGTACCAGAGCGGGTTGGTGTAGCTCTAAGTCTTACATTACCACTGTTGATATCAGCTGATAGGGTATACAATGAACCGTTACTATATGCGATGCCGTATTCAGCAATATACGCCGTAGTGCCATCGTGAATAACTACAGCTTCACTAGATTGGAATGAATCAGAAGTATTAGCCTGCACAAGATATTTGGCTGTTCTATAAGTTGAACTATTATAACTATCAATAGTTAATATATTGGTATCGCTAGACGAATAATCAACTGGGTATGTTAAATCAGTAGCAAATGATGTTGTGCTTATTGATACAATTTCAATAACATCACCATTTATAGCATTAGATGTTAAAGTAATAGCTGCAGAATTTGTTTCTGAGAAGTCATCTGTTAGTATTAGCTTAGAACCGTTTAGAAATACACATTCTCTGCCTGCTGTATAAGAAAGAACGGCAGCATTATCATCAGCACCTTCAATAACAGTTGTATTGGAGGTTATTGAGTACGTATAGGTAGTTATTGTTGATATACTGTCAAGCGAATTAGCCCAGTAAACACCACCAGATGAATTTGACGATAAAACTTGGCCATCAGTACCGGTGGCGCCATTAGCATATACAGTTGTTACTGCAAGACTTGTAAGATTAGAACCAACTTCAAACGAAACAGTTCCATTTGAAGAAAATAGTTTCTCGTCCGTTAAGTTAACAGCCAGCTCACCAGCAGAAATATAGCTTGTATTTGCTGGATCAGCGGTATTTGGTGTACGTCCAGAGACTGACGTTCTTTTTATTTGAAATTTAGTAGCCATATGGCCCTCAATGTTAACCAGTATATACTGGTTTTGACTATATTGTTATTTATTACTTCACAATGTTAATTATTCTAATGTAAACACACCACCATCCATTTTTGTTACACCACCAGGAGGAGGCGGTGGTGGCGGTGGAGGAGGTGGAGGCGGTGGAGGCGGTGGTGGGGCAGACGCAGCACTATTCAGCGTAATTGTTGCTGTACTTGTATAAACAGATTGTTCTGTGTTATCAGAGGTGACTAAACATCTATAGCCACTACCATCCAAAGATTGAGAATCAATTAATACATTATATGTTGATGACGTTGCACCCGGTATTTGGATCCATGGTAATGTTGCATTCTCGTAATATTCCCACTGATATTTTAGTGGCCCTAAATCACCAGCTACAAGTGCTGCCTCAACTTTAAATAGCCAGTTTGTAAAGTTTAGTGGACCAACATAACTTGATGGTTGTGTTGTTATTGTAGGAGGACCTAAAACAACAGATGGATCAGAGTTGATGGTAATTGTTGCAGTATTTGTATAAGTATACAAACCAGTAGATAGAGATGTTACTCTACATCTATATCCATATCCATCATATGCAGCTGTATTTAATTCAATTGACAGTGTTGGTGTAATCTCATTGGCTAACGTGATCCATGGATTGGCAATATCTGTGTAATACTCCCACTGATATGCTAGTGGACCTGTATCCCCTGATGCTAACGCTGCTTCCGTTCTTAAATACCAAATTGACGAGTCTGCTGGCCCTGTATAACCTTGTGGGTTTAGAGCGATGGATGGTGGCTGCAGTACAACTTGAGGGCTTGATAGAGGAAACGAAATAGAAACATTATTCTGGCCTGGTATATCATACAATTCAATTGTAATATATTTTTCGCCAAATGCCCCATCATCAGATGTTGCAATCTGTTCGGTCACAAATGAGTAAGCAAGCGACTGTCCACCATACAAATCAATTACACCAACATTTTTAGTTGTCAATGTTCCTGTTAGTGCTATGTTTATAAACTGTTGCTCAATGCCAGTTATTCTGTACTTAATGTTACTGCCAACTGGGTAACCCCAAGCTCTGATACCAAGAATGAATGATTGACCTTCTTGTATACCAACTGTTGGTGATAAAGGATCCCCAGCCACATTGGTTGCTGAACAAGTAACAGAAACTATTCCAGTAGTATCAATAATTTTTACGCTTGATGTATATGTGCTAGATACAATCAGCGTCATTGTTTCTTCTGCTTCTATACTTGCATCAATAGTTGGTGTCACAACTAGACTTGCTAAATTGTTATTGATTGTTAATGTTCCTGATGTAGCCACATCTATGTCAGCTGCTGTTACACCAGTAATTGTATAATTTACTGTGGTACCATCTGGGACATTTGTAGTCTTTAGTGTAAAAGTTACTGGTTGTCCTTCACTCACGCTTGTAGCGCTAGATGTTAAATTAAAGGTTTGTGATGAATCAGTGATTAGTACGGATGTGGATGCTACACCAGGTATTTTTAAGATAAATTGTCTTGAATCAATAATGTCGTTGGCTTTAACGGTATAGGTCTTTACTGCTGTGCCGTCATTACCAACTGTGAAGAAGTCTCTTGTTGGTGGCGAACTCACTAACTGATCGGACGTATAATTCTCAATTTCAAAATTAACTCTTGTACCAGCACTAATATTTTGTGTCGTTAAAGTTACTGTAAACTGTGTTCCTTCTTGTACAGTTGTTACTGAAGGTGTTAAAACATATGTACCACTTGTTACAGCAGTTGATATATCTTTAACAATTACATTAGCAGATACAGTTGGGGATACATCAGTTAGGGTGAGAACCATATTTTCCTCACCTTCTGTTGTTACGTCAGCAACTATCTGAATATTTGCTGTAGCAAACCCATATTGTGTTTGTTGGTCAAATCCATATATTGTTGATCCGTCGAGACCTAGAATAGGCTCTATAACAGCCACTGTAGAAATATTAAATGTACCAGTTACAGCACCTCCAGAAATATCACTACCATCAACACCAGTTATTTTATATGGTATTGATGTGCCACTTGGAACACCAGTTGTCACGAGAGTGAATGTAACAGTGTCACCCTCATTAACAACACTTTTATCAGGCAGAAGTGAGTATGTGGCTAACTGCTTTACTGGCGGCCTTGTTGTATTTGATTGAATGGAAGCAACACAATCAATATCTACAGCTTTACCTGTTTCCCCAGATGTGGCTCTTATGGTGAAGGAACTAGTACCAACTTGTGTTGGCGTTCCTGAAAACACAACATAGGCATATGTTCTGGAAGTCAGTATTGGGTCACTAACAACACTTGTACCATCTACATCAACTGATACACCAGCTGGCAACGAGCCACTCACAACTGATACTGTAAATGCATTAGTTGTATTAGCACCCCACTCTTCAATTAGCAAAGCATTATATCTTAGTGCAACATTTGATTGCCAAGTTGGTAGTGTTCCATTTTGTGCTACAAGATCACCAGATAATAATATCTTTGGTGTTACACTAAGAGAATACGATTGGGTATTTGAAGATCCGTCAACATCAGCTGCAGTCACAGAGAAAGAATAAGACCCTACTTTTGTAGGATACCCTCTTAAATACATCAATCTATTATCAGACACTAATGAAAGGCCCGGTGGTAAATTTCCGCTTGTAACTGTGTAATTAATAGCCATATTTCTCTCTGTTAACGTAGATCACGAATACCGCCACCACTGTCGCCACCCGTACCATCGTTACCACCATCAATACTTCCTAAGAATAGATTTACATAATCAGTAATTTGTACGTTGGATAAGTTGCCTGGTGTTATTGTAATATTGGTCTGCGTATCAAAAACATTTTTGCCTTTAGTATTAGTATTACCATTAGATATAATACAATAATCAAATGTAACGCCAGATGGTTTTCTACATTTGTATATGTACCAATCGAATGAATCATTATTTCTTGATCTGTCGTTTTGACCTAATCTAAAGTTATGAAGTTGTAGTGGTCCATACAATTCGTTGTCAGAACCAATTAAGAAGATGTCTCCAAGTCTAGCTGTACCTGTCTCGGAGAATGACATCACCATAAAATAATCTTCTGGTATGATGACATTTGGTTGTTCAGAACCATGTGCAGTTCTATGACTTGTGCTGCTATAGTATCTAACATTACTTGAATCGTACAATGGCCTTGGTTTAGATGTTGAAGCGTTAGGATCATACAATTGTCCTGTCACGCCACCGCCAGCTGTGAAGTTTGTAAAGTTTACAGTTTGACTATGGAAGCCCAACCATTTAATCTCTGGACCAGACGTGTAACTACCAGAAGAAGGTAATCTAGAATAATCTAGCTGCTCACTACTATTACCAAAAGCATCCCGTGTGTGGTAAAATCTTGGTCCATATGCAAATGTGGCCAATCTGAAAATACGACCACTAGGAATGGACAAACCAAATGACTTATTACGTACAAGAGGGCCATCAACTATTATATTGCCTGAATAGACCTCTGCCTTGACGCCCAAGTTTTCATTGCAATTTTGAATCGTAAACGGAACAAGATCAAAGTTAGCTGAACCGTTACCAGATGGATCAGTATAAGTTGCAATGCCGGTTACTGTTAATGCACCTGTTGTTTGATTTTGTGTTAGTTGTGAAGCCACTGCTCCATCTGCACTGAACACAAACCTTTTATTTGGTATATCTGTAGCGGCTGAGGCTTGATACGATTGACTCTCAGAGTAAGTTACCTGGGAGGGGACTGGCTCTGGATAATTAAATGAATTATTAGCAACAGTAAAATTCCAAACCTTAGGTGTGCTTGTTGTTTCGCTAAATCTAAACTGAGGATTATTGACTGTTGCGCTAATGGTATTGGTATACTGTCTTGCAGTTACAAACACGCCGTTTGAGTATCTTACGTTGAAAGCTACCGTAAACGTTGCTGAGTTACTACCAATTTCATTCTGAACAACTCTAGCTCTAGCAGTAGGGCTTGCGTTACCACCACTGGCTATTGCTACAACGTTGGCACCATTTGTTTGAACAATTGTTGTTACGATATATGAGTCAGCAATTGTGTTTTGGGTTGCTCCTACCACCACAGTGCCAATTTGGGGCTTGATGTAACCATTAGCATTCTGTACAGCTGAATTTGTAATTGGATCCTTAGTGAGAATATCTACTAATCTAACAGCAGCATCCATGTTTGGAGGCACTAAATTAGTTGAGTTGCTTGTCAAGGTTAGAACTAGTAGCTCGTTGTTTTCTGTTACAAAGTCTTGAGCTGGATACAAATCATAAGTTGCTGTATTACTTTGAATAGTAAATGACCCACTCAATACACTTGGGGTGATATCACCTGTTGTAATTCCGGCACCACTAATTGTAAATGGTACAACTGTGTCGTTGTCAACATTTATAGTGTCAAGTGTAAATCTAACACCAGAAGATGGTGACTGTTCACTTATTGAAAGTACATTAGATGTTAGCTTATAAACTTTTAGATCAACTGGATTCAAGTCAGCTGCAACTGTCACATCTTTAGTTGCTTGTCTTTCAATACCTTTATAATTGGCTCTAGCTGTTATTCTATAAGTACCAGATGTTGTTGATCCTACTTGCGACTCTGGATCAATTCTAGCAATAGCAGTTATTCTTAATTTTTTATCTGAATCTTTTGCTAAAAATAAACCATCATCATTAAATGCTGGTAAACCATTTGGATTTGTGCTTGATAGCAATTGAGGCGGAAAATCTAATGTAGTTGTAGCGTATTGGGATTCTGATACTTCAAATGATTGTGTTGTGTTAAGTGGGTTTAATTTTTCTGTTCTAGTTAAACTATCTCCCCTCACAGTAAGAGGATGTGTTACTGCATCCAATGTTAGAGGAGGCGTGGTTAGAACTTCAACAAGTCTTGCTGAGCTATCATAAAGTTGTGCTGTTACCGTAACAGTCTGTACATTTGAACTATCTGTTGATTGTGATGTAACAAAAGTATTGATTGTTGCTGTAGTAGATGTTGATGTATTGGTGAAACCAACACTACCGTTATCTAACGAAAATGTTACATAGCCGCTTGGATGATCATGTGTAACAGTTGTCAACAATGAAGCTGTTGCTATTCCTGATACACTAAATGCTGTGTCTGTTTGAGATACTGATGTTATATCTGAGATATACTTTAATGTCTCTGCAGTTACATTAACAGTATCGAGTATTTTTTCTACAACAGTAGTATTACCATATTTTAATACACCTGTTATGTCAAAACTAGCTGTATTAGTAATATTTTGAGAAATATTTTTCCCGGATGGGGTTGTAGCAGTTATATTTAATGTTGATGTTCTGCTGTCATTTGTAACAGTAGAGATTGGTCCTCCACCATTAAACTTTCTTGTTTGCCATATGAATGATGCGTTTGGTATGCTCCATGTAGCAACACTTGTTGATATAGCAGTTTGAGCAGCATAACCAGTCTTGGTGTTAGAAACAGGTTGTTGGAGATTCAACCCATATGAACCAGCTCTAAGAATCAATCCACCCTCAAAATCATTTTGCGTGATAGCTTTTTGATCTAGTATTCTTCCATTAGGGTCTCTAAGTGTGGCCACGACAGTAACAACAGATTCTTTAATTTGATAACCTTCAGCAGCAAAATCATGATATAAAGATATTCTTTCTGTTCTACTTGAACTGTTGGATGCAATTAACTGAGTCGTTATAGCACTACCAGTAGTTGCATATGTAAATTCCAAAGTACCTTGTGTATATGTTGGTGCTACTGCATCATGAGTGGCAATAATATCAATAGTAGCATATTGGCTAGAGCCGTTAGAGAAAGCATTATTTGTTGTTACGCCACCAACAGCAGTTAGTGAAGTAATTTGTCTATCAATAAATTGAGCCAACAAACTAATCTGTATAGTGTTTGATTCTACTACTTCATTGTTATATAACATTTCTGTTAGAACAGAATATGTTGCTGTATTTCTAGTTTGAAAAGTTGGTGCTACTACAGTAAATGTTATTGTGCTGTCGGACGTATCTACTGTTTTACTATCTAGCGTTCCATATGGTCCGACCGATCCTGTTAACTTGGTTGGCGTAAATCTGTATCTTGTATTTGAAGACAATTCTGTATTGGATGAAGCTTTCAGAGTAATCGAAGCAGTCTGGGCAACGGCACCAATAGCACTAACAGAAGCTGAAGGTAGTGTTGTTACCTGAAATGCAGCATTAGCTGCAGTTAGTGTTAACTTAACATTTTTTGTACAGGTATTTACTGTGTGGACAGAATTTGAGACTGCTCGGACAAGCCCATTAGCATAATACTCTACGCCTGATGGAACAGTCATTACACCAGTCACTGTTAAGTTCGCTGTTTTGGTTCCATTAGGTGTAGCAAGAGTAATTTTTGCCGACTTAATGCCAGCTGGTCTATTAACTGTAGAATCAAACTGAGTAATTTTTTCTACTGTTATGTCACTTGTTGTAGTATTAGAAGATCCTGAATCAATAGTATATGACCAGGTCATTGTAGGATCATACATGTCACTATTGGCAGTAACGACTACTGTAACATTTGCAGTGTTGCCAACTTTAACTGCTGTTAGCTCAGCAGTAGCTGGAGGCGATGGTGGTGAACCTGGTGTTCCATGCTCTGTTGGTCTGGATGGAGCTGAAGCTTCAGGATCAATAGTAATTGTCGCAGTGTTTGTATAAACAAACAAACCAGTCGTTGAGGATGTTATCTTACATCTGTATCCTTGACCATCATATGCAGCAGTTGTTAGTTCAACAGCAAGACCTGGATTGGTTTCATTTGTAAGTATTTGCCATGGCAGCAATATATCTTGATAATACTCCCACTGGTATAGCAGAGGTCCTGGATCGCCAACACGTAGCTGGCCTTGAGCATAGAAATACCAGGTAGAGGAATCAACAGGCCCCGTATAACTTGATGGATTTCCTGTTACAACTGGTGCTTGAGTGACAGCAATAATTTCAGAGAAAGCTGTTTTATTCGAAAGATCACTACCTAGAGAAATTTCACTTGTATTATAAGATTTGACAAAAGTGCCACCTAGTTGTTTAACAACACTATTAGCAGCTAGATTTTGAATCTGATTAGATGGTGTACCGGGATTAAGCTCATCCGTTACATCTGAAACATCTATTGAGCTTGTGCTATTAGCTGCTGGGGTGGTCATTTCAAACCCTATAAAAAAAAGGCTACGTATCTATTTATACGTAGCCTTGATTGACAATTGAAGCTTATTTTTGTTCTTGTTTTTGGACCTGAGGAGGTTTGTTATGTTGAACTATTTTATTGTTTAATGCTTCAATTTCTTTTTCTAGATGCTTAACCTTTTCATCACTTTGCTGAAGCTTTTCAGTGAGTAATTCACATTGAGCCTTAACAATTAAAAGTTGGTTTATTGTTTCAATCCACGCTGTCCTGTAGGCAGAAAAAACTTTTGCCTCTAATTCATTATTATCCATTGTATTACCTCTTAGAATGTTCCTCCATCCAAATCAGCAAACACTGGGAATCCAGTAGAATTTGCCTGTAGTATTTGGCCATCTGTACCTGCTGCTGTTACTTGTAGAGCTGAAGTACCATTACCATAGATAACACCCTTGGACGTGAATGTGCCAGCGCCTGTACCGCCTGATGGAACACCTAGTGGTGATGATAATGTTATGCTTGTTGCCTCTAGAGCACCCACAACAAGCGCAGCAAGCGAACCACCTGTCAGATCAACAGTGGTACTTGGCTCATTCGATAGGCCAGTGTACAGTTTGTATTTACCTGAATCACTTTGGTCTCTGAAGAATGCAGTATAGCCAACAGTACCGTCATTATAAACACCATATAAACCAATATCTACAGAATCAGCTGAAACATTGCCGTTAGCTAACTTGATCAGCGGATCTTTTACTGTCATGTTAACTGTGTCGATAGTTGTTAATGTACCAGTAACTGTTAGGTTACCGGATACTGTCATATCAACAAACGAACCATTGCCAGCTGTAATTGTACCATCGATGTCTAGCGATGAAGATGTTAGAACAGCATTGACAGTTGAGTTACCGATAAACAATGCTGATGTGTTTAATGATAGATTTGAACCAACTGTGATAGAACTACCAACAGCTACAGCAGTTGAATTAACGGCTGTATTAACTGTTGAGTTGCCAATTGTTAGTGTTGTATCTATAGTTACATCTGGTGTTAGTGCAACAGTAATGTTTTGAGATGAAAATACAACATTTGCCTGGCCAGAGTTACCACTGACGGTGTGGTTTTCCCACTGACCTGCATCGTTGTCGTAAACAAGAACATTATTGTTAGCAGCTGATGAAATTGTTACATCTGACAATCCATCCAGGTCTGTGACGGGAGCTGCCCAGTATACACCACCAGTTGAATTTGACGATAAAACTTGGCCATCAGTACCCGTTGCACCATTAGCAGATACTATACCAGTGACTGTTAGATTGGTTGTTGTAACAACTGTTGAGTTGACTGAAACATTTACAGTTGAGTTGCCAACTGTAAGCACACCAGTTGCATTATCCCATGTGAATCTAGCGTTACTACCTAGGATACCACTATTATTAAATTGAATTTCAGTATTGGTGCCAGCAGCAGTTGCTGTTAGTGTTGTCCAATAGAGGCCACCACTAGAATTTGACGATAAAACTTGGCCATCTGTGCCAAATGTACCATTGGCTTGTAGTACTGTTGGAACCAAGTTGGCAACAATAAGTTTGTCAATCTCACTAGTTGCGTTAACAACAAGTGCCTGGTTAGCAGTCAGTACACCTGGTGTATGTTCACCACCAATTGGAATTACAGCTGAGCTGTTGCCAATAAACAGTTTACCTGATAAGTACGAGTATGCCAACTCACCTTCACTTAAGGATGTTGGTGTAGCTGTACTACTACTTCTTTTAATTTTGATTACGTTTGCCATTTAGAACGTCCCTCCGTCAAGCGATATTGACGTATTGCTTAAAGTTTTTACTTCGTACTTATCATTAGAAGCATTATATATGACGACATCGCCATTGGCGGGTGTTCCTTCTGTCACATCAAGTAATTGATCAAATCTTACCGAAGTTGCACCTCCCACATTAACCAACGTGACAGGATTAACCTTGCCAGTGGATTGAAGTGAACCGTTAACTGATTTAACAACAACGTTTGCTGTTATATTTGTAGTTGTTAAAAGCGCCATCTATTCCTCAGAATATTTATAAATTTATTACTTTGTGACGTTAGGTGTAACTGTTACAATACCTTCTATTAATCTAGAAATAACGTTGCCACTATCAGTTACTTCTAAATCATACACATAACGACCTGCAACTAGATTTGAAGTTTGATTGGCAGTTAATGCTAATGTAACAATACCAGTGTTTGTTAATGACACGGAAAAGCTAACTGAGTTGGAAGACGTATAATGCTTTCTTATTTGGGCCTCGCCCGAATAATTACTAAAATCAACTGGAGTGCCACTCTCACTATTGAAGGTGACTGAAGTTGAAAATGTTGTGCCTTGGTCGACGACCAAATTAACTTTTGTAGCCATTTATTATTTGTCTTTTAGTCCTAACTCTAGGGTTTGCACTTTATCATTAAGATGTTTGATCGCTTCAATAAGTAGTGGAACTAATTTACTGTAATCCACTGCTTTATAGCCATCTGATCTTAAGTAAACAGCTTGTGGTGCTACCTTTTCAACATCTTGAGCAACCAAACCTATATCATTATCTGGTTTTGGGCCCACATTTGTTAAATCAGCAATTGCCTCTTTATCCCAGTCAAATTCAACGCCGTTTAATTTTAATATCTTTTCAAGACTATTATCAATTAACTTGATATTTTTCTTTAATCTTTCGTCAGATGTATAATAAGCGGTTACATCACCTGTCGCGTAAATTGCACCATTCACGTGCAAAGGAGCTTCTGGGTTAGTCACACCACCAACACCAATTCTTGCTGCTGTGTTTGAAATAAACAATGATGCTGTTGTACCACCAAAATTTACATTAGCATTGAATCTTACTTGACCGCTACTATTGGCGTTTACGGTGCCTAATGTTAGTGTATCAATTTGTTGTTCGGTTAGATGGGTTAATCGTGTTCTTACCCACTTATTTGATGATGTGTCATATACAATTGTATCATAAGCAGAATTTGTAGTGTTAGCATACCCAACATTTGAAGTCAAAAGAAACTCGGCCGGGTCAAGATCAGTACCCTTAACATTTAAATTTGCAAACGCCATATACCCAGTACTGTTTGCTTTTAGCCAACCAGTAGTGGATGAGTAAGTGGATGATCTATCAGCAAATCTAAGTTTTGTTGTTGTATCAATTGTTACGTTACCAAGAGCGCTCAAATGACCAATGGTATACAAATTGTATGAACCATCAACAACAACATTCGTACTAATTGTAGCATTAGCACCAGCTGGACCTGTTAATGTGTTATTAATAGTTATTGTATTTGCAATAAAAGTACCAAATAATCTAGCTGTGTAACTGACTGTTGAGTTGCCAGTATTACTTCCTGTTGTATTAGCAGTAATAACAGCATTACTAATAGTCTGTGCTATTTGGTTGGTAATGGAAATCCAACCTGCAAATGTATCCGTATTTGCATTTATTTCGGAAATTACTACTGACATTTTTTATCCTCAAGTAACATTTGCACTAGCGTTTTTAGTTCTTGCACTTCTGCCTGTAGCATATTTATTTTGCTATTTTGCTGCTTCCTAAGTTTATATTCCTTCAACTTAGCAGTATTGGTATTTAAAATAGCCCCAGTGCTTTCGTCTTTAATATAATCGGGATTTTCTTTAACCCTATAAACTATTGACTGTTCCATCGTCATACCTGAACCGCAATAACTCTTAGATCGTTGATTTTTGGGTATAGATGTTCTTTGCCACTATCAGCAGTCATAACAATTTTCACTGCAAACTTTTTAATGACTCTATCATATCCATAACCACCATATGATGGACCACCTGTTGTTCCCCCTGTTGAATTTGCCGAGTAGTAGACTACAGGAACTGAATTGTTTGATTGATATGCAGCAAATGCATTGCCAGCTAATGCAGCTGTGTTGGCAAATGAATATGAATACTCTAGGTACTCATCTGGGGCATTTGTGTTTCTTGCTTTATTTGGATCTTCCAATGCCATCTTTGACCATACTTTATCATCAAACTTATCAGGGTCAGCGGCATTCCATATTTTTGTATAAACGTGAATTTCTGTATTTGCTGGCTTATTAACAGTGATGAAGATTTTTAGATCTTCAGCTTCCATCTCATCCTCAAGTGTTATAACCTTTGATATATACTTGGCATCAGCACTACCAGCGTTTGTGTGCTCGTTTGTTAAGTTATTATTAATTAAATTTCGAATAGCCACCAAACTATTTTTACCATTCAAGTTAATAACAGGCGAAATGAAATTACTATTAGTTGTTAGTGTTGCTTGAATTACAATAGATGAGTTAGATGATGGTGTGCCTGTTCTGAAGTCATTTCCTGCATTCTGTTCGTCGGTTTCTCCCAACAAATATCTAGGCTGATCTTTATATTCCAACTCAATATTGTTTTCTAGTGTAGCACCAGTGTCTTGAACGTACTTAGTGCCATTATACACCGCACTCTTAACATTGAGCGAGATATTAGTTAGGGGTAGTTTCTTAATACCAAGTTTTGGAGCAATTGCATGTATTGGGAACTTGTACAGGCCACTATTGGCAGTATTATGGACTCTTGCCAATCCTAAAATACCCGATCCATTAGCTGTTGGAGCTGACTCATCTGCTGTTCTCACAAATGCAATATCAGTATTTGCTTGGAAGTTTGCAGATGAATTCTTCAAATACAAAATTTTGTTAACAAGATCTAAGTTTTGTACAGTGGCTGAGATAGCTGTGTTTACAGCATTGTTTGACCAGCCATACACTTGATCCCCTGATCTGATATCATACTTACCTAACAACGATGAGAAATTATACAGCTTTAGGATTTCTGTATTTTTATTTCTTAGTGCTGCTGTTCCAGAGGTTGGTGTGAATTTAGCTCTATACAATCTAAATTTAATATCTTGGTTTACAAGATCAGCATATTTTTCTTCGTTGCCTGAGAAGTATGCTGTACCAACTAATGGATTTGAACCAATTGGTTTATCATCAGCTATATCACGCTTGCCTAGTTCCCCAACCCAAATATTGTAATCTGGTGAATTACCAATTGGTCTAACGACAAATCCGTAGCTTTCTGCGGAATCAAGATATACTAACTGATTAAAGGTAAACAATGTTTCTGATGTACCATCAACAGAAGTTGTAATATTTTCAGGGTCAACAATAATAGTGGACCCAGCAATTGCCTTGCTAGGATCTGGAATACCATTTGTAAGTCTGACTAGGAAAAGTTCTACACCCAGTGAGTCTGACTTGTTTTTGAAAAACAAACCTAATTTTGAAACAAATACACCTGGAACACCATCTGGTGTTGACACTTTGAATGTTTGTGTTAAACTAGTGTATTTAATGTTTAATGAACTAGGCATCTAAATTAACCTCTAATTAATAAATTATACATTTCTCAAATTTACTCTAAGATCGGAGTTCTTGGAATATGGCAATGACCCACTTCTATCACCACCACCAACTACAATAGTATTGTTAGTAGTAGTTGATGAGCTGGCAGTATTTGCATTCTTAAGAGTAAACACCTGAGAAGTATTACCAATGGAATTTGCATAACCGTTTGACAAGTAGAAGTCAGCCTTAACCAAAACTTTTGTCTCTGCACCAAATGTATTGTTTGAATATAATGTCAATATATCATTTTCTACACGTGGTGACGAAGCAATTGAGTTTGACGTTAGACCAGTTATTACCAAGAATGAAGCTCCGGAACCAGCACTTGTATTTGATGTTGAGTTTGCCAGCACGCTGGAGTTTGAAACTCTAATACGAATCTGGTTAACTGGTTTAATTGTTGTACCAGGTACAACATTGGTATATTCAACATATACAACATCACTTACTGCTGCATTAGCTGTGTTGGCTGTATCGCCATTATTAATCAACTTCAGTGTCGTGCCGCTATCAACCCAATAATCTGTACCACCTATTTGCAGAACACCATTAATTGCAACTTGAATACTTGTGTTTGTTGAAGTTGTTGATAGAGTAAAGTCATTGTTTGAAGTACTATTTGCTACAAACGAATCTGGTGTAGTAATAGTACCGTCTGTGAAATTACCTCTGCCTGTAACTTTTACTAGTACAATGCCTCCAGTTGTATTAGTTTGGATTGAAGCGTATCCATCTACTTGACCATTAGAGAACTGAATTGTATCACTGTTGGAGTAGTTTGAACCACCTGCTGTTACGTATACCTGTGTGATATTAGCATACGATATAGCTGGCAAAGGATCACCACTCTGAGTAGTTACTGTCCATACAACATTACCCTGGTAATCAATGGCTGGCTGAGCCAAAATCTTCAGTGTTGTGTTTGAACCAAGTGACAAGCCAGCATTATATGTTAGCATGTTATATGGTAGTGTATCTACTGCTAAACCAAGACCAATATCTGTTGTGTATTGAGACCAGTCGCCATATGCTTTTAGGTCAGAATAATCATCAAACAAACTTGGAATTAATCTTAGCAGCATTCCCTCTGGATTTGTTGGTGTACCAGGAGCTGCAATGCCACCAGTCTGCAATAGTTTTGTTAGTCTAATTTGTTTAGCAAATTCTCTTGTTGCACCAGCTGATGTTGTTATTGCCAACGACACAATCACATCTTCAACCGAATTCAATGTATCGAAGGATATCGTATGGGGCCCAACACCTGTAGCGGTATTTGAAGAGCATGTAATCAAACCAGGAACAGCACCAAAGTTCCATGAGTAAGATGTAATTGTACCTTGGTTTGTATAGCTGTCATCAGTAAATGTTAGTACAAATGTACCATTAGCAGTTATGCCATTTGTAACAACTGATGTTATAGTTGTATTACCTGTAAATGTATAATGAGCAAACAAGTTAGATGATGGTGTTGTGTTACCTGGTTGTGGATTGCCTGGATTTTTAGGTGGATCATTGGCTGAAATGTCAATTGTAAAGAATGTCTGCGCAATGGATTCATCTGAACCAGCAGCTAGTGATTCGCGATTAACCAATGTTAATTTGTGAACACCAACCTTAATTGTAGCAGCTGGAAGAATAAATTTACCAATAATTTCACCACGCGAATCACTAACTAATGGTGTACCCCATGGTGTAGTTCTTGTAACGAATGTTTCATCCTGAGCATTAGGTGTTGAACTTAGTTCACCCAATGCTGCTTGTGAGGTCAAATTGTATTGATTATCAATAAACAAATAGTGAGTTGTATTTGGCTTCAAGCCATAGGCCTTAAAGGCAAATACACTTTCTTTTGCTTGATACAATACACTTGGTGACATTGTAACATTATCATTGTCGCCAAGAACATCGTTCAAATCAATCTGCTTAGATGTAGCAATAGGTGTAGATGTTTGATCTCTAATTTCATTAAATGCTTTACCACTTGTATCGCGATACTGGAACAAGTCACCTGCGCCGCCTATGTACATATAATCTGTTGGGTCAATATTTAAGCGCCAGAAGCCATACTGGGCTATACCCGGCACTATCGAGTTTTGACCTGAATTCATATTGTTGTATGCAAGTGAAGGTCCATTGGTACCAGTAACAGCTGCTGGAGGTGCTAGGTAGTCAACGCGAGTCGACTTCAATGGTCTTAGATCAATGGTACCCGCCCAAGACAAAGGAACACCCGATACGTTCAATGGTTCAGATGCGTTAGGCTGCTCTAAGAATACTTCTTCCGTATACGCAAGAGTAATCATACTACCTGTTGCTTGAACATTAGAGTATGAGTTTGTATTAGTATCAAATTCAACATCAACAATTTCTGGATGGAAAGGTGGTCTTAGTAAACCATTCTTTTCATCAATAGCTGCTCTATAGTCTGGATCTTCAGTTCTACCAAACACATGACTGTTGAATGGATCAACAAAGAAACCATTTTGGAATCTTTGATTACCTGAGCTATCGGCAATAGTTGTTTGTAATGCAACCTTTTCTAATAAGTTTAAAGTTGTATAATATTCTAGTCTCTCAATTCTCTGTTCAAGAATCGAAATGTCACGCATTGTGAAACGCTTATGTGTTAACAAATTTAGCTGAGTGATGTAGTGGAATTTAGGCTTATTGACGAATTGTTTTTCGGCATCTGTTAATGAAGGATATGGAGGAATATCAACTTCAGCAATATTCAACACATCAGAGTTCATTGGAGATAGTCTTGGTGCTACATCCGGCAGCCCTTCTTCGACTTGGAACAACTTATCGCTTGTTAATACAAGTCTATCCTTTCTACCTAGGTAGTATGTAAAGTTAGATGATAGGACTGATGTTGGGAAAGGATTGTAATTTGTTGTATTGGAATTGAATGTGTTAGTAACAGGTGGGTTAACTGTAGCTGTTGTAAATTCAGCTGTTAGGTTAGCTGTATTTGATTTGTATGGTCGGAAGTCAATTACATCTCTTAGATCATAGCTTGTATTTGCTGTAGAAGAGAAGTACTTTGGAATTTCCCATGTTCTGATATACAAACTTGCATTAGCATTTAATGTGTCGTTTGCTGGATAAGAATCAACAGAGAAGAAACCTTCACCAGTTGTAGCATTTACAACAAAGCAATCAAATTCAACCAACATATGGACGTTAGCTAAACTGCCAAGACCTGACAATGGGTTGATCGATAGGGTTGCATGGTCATAATGGGTATCATTTTGGCCATCATTTAGTGCAAACTTATTAACCTGGTTTTGTAAGATATTAAAGTTGGATGAATTAGTGCCAAAATATACACCTGTTAGGTTGAATACATCCGGTATACCTAAATTCCACGGACCAGTTTCTCCACCAGCATTATTTGCTGTATTAATAATTACAACTCTCTTTCTATTAACATCCTTCTTCAATTCGCTTGCTTCATTATTGTAGGCATAGAATCTTACAGCTACATTAGAAGTACCAACATATGTGGAGCCTAGATTAATTGTTGCTGTTTCTCTATTAACAGCTACTGACAATGATCTCTTTGAACCAGCTGAAGTGTTAAGAGCAATATGTGATCCTTCTACATGTATTCTTCTATATGTGTTTGCCACTGCTGTTACGGCAGAATCTACAGTCATTGTTGTTGCGTCTGTAATTGCAGTGATTCTTCTTGTTTGGCTTGCACCAATAAATTCAATATATTCACCTACAACAAAGTCTTCATTAAATGTTGTTGTAGTACCTGTAATAATATTAGTTGCGGATGCTGCAACTGTGCCTGCTAAGTTGGCAGACGAAGCATTTGCATCTAACAAGACTACATCTGCTAGTAGTTTAGAAGAATCAGAACCGTCACTGAAGCCAACGATGCCCTTCAATGCGCCAATACCAAATGTTATAGTGCCACCGGAAATTAACTGGGCAGTTGTATTTGCTGCTGTATAGAAATAATTAGTATCAAACACGTTGTTTGAATTTCTCAGATTTTTTACAGCACGAGCATTCAGATTAAATAGCAGTTGTGGTACAGATGATTCCTTAACGACAGCTAGGCTGTTATCTAGAACAATGTCGGCAAATGCCTCTGTGTTAGTTGAGTTTGCGGTACCACTGTGGTAAACAATTGATCTAATGTCCTGTGGATTAGATCCATTATTCATTCTGATATTAAACAAATACAATCTATACTGGGAAGTTGGTTTGCCTTTTGTGCTATCAAATGTGTCGTTAAACTTAACAGCTCTCACATTAGCGTAGCCAATGATTGAACCTGTTGCAGCGGCACCAGGAGATCTATTTCCTGACACAGCATCTTGAGCTGCTGAGTATAAGACCACCTCTGTTGATTGGTTGACAGGGAAATAACCCCTAACCTCATCCACAACATAATAATTACCATACGATACAGTAATTAATGCTTCATTTACAGATAATGTATCTGTGCCTCTTCTACCAACAACATTAAGGTTGTCTAGCAATTCAATTCTCTTACCCTTGACATAGGCAAGACCTTGTGTCACTTCATATACCATATTATTGGTGCTAGTGAAGTCTGGTTTTGTTGTTACACTAAATGGTTTGATTACATAATGGCCTGATTCTTCGTATGTTCTTTTAGCTAGTTCTTCACCCAGTGTGTTGAACTGAGTATCTGTTCTTTGGAACACAGGTCCATTATTTGAAAATTCTACAATTGGGAATGCAATATCAGTGTTTGAAATTGTATTTGCGCCAGTCTTATTACGCGAAATCAACGTTGATGTTAGCTTTAGTCTATGAGCACCGGGTGCATTGATATTTGGTGTACCAGAAGCATTGTCATATAAGGAGCTGTCTGTTGTTTCTTTTACAATTTCTTCACTAGTATTAAAATATAATACCTTACCAGCAGGATCTCTTCCATTTTCATTGACGATAGTCAAATGTGACTCAACTTTAATAAAATGACCTTTGTGGAAAACAATACCAGGGCTAACAGCTACACCATAAGCAAACCCTTTTGAGTCATAAAGGGATGCGTTTGTAGCTAAGACTTGAACTGAGTCAATAAATGAGTTAGAGTATGGGATTAAATTAATACTGTCAATTGTTGCTGAAATATTTGTGTCTGTTGATACAACTACTGTTTCACCAGCTGCAAATTTCTTTCTTACATTTCTTAATTCAACAAAGGAGCCGGAACCATTAGCGTATGCATTAACAATAAAACCACGTGCAAGTGATGTTTGGTTAATAATTCTTGCGCCAGTTGGAAAATTCAAGCTATTAGCTGTTGAAGCAGAAGTTATCTTCAAAACAGTCTTATCAATGTAGGTCTTGCCAGGTATGTAAATATTTAAATATTCACCTTCAGCAAATGTTCTTTCGTTGTTGCTACCTGGTTGCGTATACTTAACAAAAAATCTAGCAGGATTTGCTGTTGCTGAAAACCCCTCTCTTGCAGCAACAATTTGTGCTACAACACCAGTAGTATTACCAACAGCAATGGCATTAACAAACTGAGTGTTTGTGGATGATAGTGATGTATTTGTAACAAACTGATCAGCAATTGAAACAAAATCAATATCTGGAAGATAGGAAATACCACATCCTTTAATAATTGTGCCATCTTTAAAGATGTGCTGGCCAAATCTCTCAATTTGATTTTGTAGAATTGATTGAGCTTGGTTTAGTTCACGAGCTTGGACGGCAACGGATGGTCGGAATAGAATTCTGTGGAAATTCTTATTCTCATTGTAATCATCAAAATACGGGGACGCATTTAATGTTGTATTTGCTATGTCAAGGGCCATTCCTTTACTCCATTAGAACGTAATTACAAGTCTGACTTGTTCGTTTGTAGTATTTGATCTTTGAATTGGTAAAACATTTTGTATGTACAAAATTTCACCGGAATATAGTTTAGCATCAGGAATTGTTGTTATATAGGTATTACCAATCACCTTAGAGTATTTAGCTCCCGAAGCAGCAATGGTTGGTGTAGCTGCATCCCCTACAACATAGCCAACACCTGTTATTAATGTGTCGTTGACAAATGTATTAGCACTGCTTATACCACGAGTTTGATCCTTATCCAGTCCTGTTAATACAATAGTTGAACTGTTGGAAAATGCTACTTTAGCCATTATCTGGGACCCGCCCCCAGAATTATTAGATCCAACCACATATTCACCTGGAATTAATGACTGAGTTGCGTCTTGCGTTGCTGTTACTGCTACTGTTTGGTTAAAGAATGATCCTGAAAATCTTGGTCTAATTGTTAAAGCTTCAGCTACAACAGTACGTGAGAACGGAGATTTAATCTTCAAACTTGTATCACTAACAACTTCAGTTACTTCTTTTTCTTCGTCCAAATAAACAATATAATCGCCAACGTTTACCTGGGCTGTAAAATATGTTCCTGTTCCAGTAACAGATGTGCTATCAGCAACCAGATCCATTGTCCCTGTTCCTGTTATTGTGTTTGCAGCAAGAGGATTTTTAATGATACCTACAGATCTAAACTCAACTTCTGATGAATGCGAAAATGTTGCTGAATTGGAGAACTGCATACCAATACCAATAGATTGGCAGTATAATTCATCCACTACATTGAAGCCATGGCCACCAGGTGGTGATATTACTGCTCTTACTACTGCACCACTACCAAATCCTGTGGACGTCTGAATGTTTACATTAGCTTGCTTATAATTTTTGCCAGGATTTACAATCTCAATTTTTTGAATGCTACCAGTAAATGTAGTGTTTGAAACATTCTGCATTATAGCATAAGCAATACAATTTGATCCCGTTTTAGAATTAATCTTTACATACGGTGATATAATATATGGCTGATTATTAGCAACATCTCCTGTGTTAAATGGTGTTTTAACTATAGCAAAATTACCACTGCTGTTAGAAACATATTCACGAATTTCTTTAACGTATGTTTGATTTGTTGTGTCGTTAGTAATAATTAATGCACAGTTTGAAAAGAATCCATTTGTGGATGAAGAATCGCTGTCAATTCCAATAACAAAATTATTATTGTTTAATGTTGAAATGGTTCCACTATCAGCTGGATAACTTGAGCCATTTGCTTCAACTGCAAAGTAGAAAATGGATCCTTCAATTGCCGCATTTTTAACATTTGCATTTTGAAAAATGGGAATAAAGTTATCTGTTGCAAATGTTAGAAAATCACTGTTATTAATTTCATACAAAAATAACCATCTATAACCATCCGACTCCTTAGGTGGATATCCCAGCTCAATATGTGTAGGTTCAATTGTTGACCTTCCATCATTGTTATTTTCAATACATTTGTAAACTTTATTTTCTGATGTTAATACGTAAAAGCTTTTTTCAATTAACTGTGTATCTTTATCGTCATATTTTGAATACAACGTGTTTGCTTGCCAGACAGTTTTTGAAGCCATTGGAATAACATTATTAGCAGTAATTTTTCTGCCAAACATCATTTCTTCATGCATGAATATGTTACTTTCATATTCATTATCAATTGTATTTGCAGCAGTTGCTTCATCATCTTCATAAGGGGACTGTCGAGCAGCAAACACATAATAATTGTTATTAACTAACTTACCTTTCTTATATGTGTTTGCTGAATATACACTACTAAATGATGCTGCTGTGGATAGATGTGTTGCATTAGTAATGCTTATAATTTGACGGGATTCAGGACCAATAAAAATACGGTCATTGACCGTAACCTCGTTAACAAAATTTGTACCAACCCCAACCACAGTTGTGGATGTGGTATTTACGGTAATTGTACCTGATAAGTTAGCACTTAAAGTATTAGCAATAGAATCTATAAATGCGTCAACTATATTGGACTTGAATCTTGTTAACATTCTATTTCCCAAACCTTACTTTTAATTATTTATATAAACGGTATCATAATTTGTTTGGATAGCCGTTTCATATGCAGTTGTAGTTGTTTTGTCAGTTACTATGCTTGTAGCTGTTGTAACAGTTGTATCAAGATCAGTATCTTTATATACTGTATCAAATGTAGTAATAACTTCTGTTGTTCTTGTGGTATCTCTTACGTATTCAAACGTCTGTGTATTAGTTAGAATATTTGTTGCTCGACTGGTTAATTTACTACCTGTTAAAAATACAGTTGTAAGTTCAACGTCTGTTAAAGTATCAAACTCGGTAATTCTATCCTTATAATCAATAACAGTAGTCGTAGATTTTGATGTTAACTGTTGTGTTTGGCCAGAAGCTGTATTATACGTTGTAGATGTTAAAAACGAGGTTGATGTCTGTGTCGATACAGCAGAAAGAGTGGATTTTGATGTAGCAGTTGACTTTGTAGTTAGCAAAGCGGAAACAGTAGTTGAAGATGTTTCAAATGCTGTTGATGTGATTGATGTAATTGTACTTGTTGTCTTTGATGTAGCTGTTTGGAATTGTGTAATCAGTATAGAATCAGTCACTTTGGCTGTGTCAGTTAAAAATGCCGTTGTTGTAGTTGTTGAAGTATATGTGTCTCTTGTGGTATTAAATGTTGTTGATCCAAAAGGCGTTGTTAAAAATACTGTATCATAATCTGTTGAAGTTGTCTTACCACCCTCATAGCGAGTGAATGCAGTAGTGGTTGATTTTGATGTGGATGTTGTTACATCTGTGTCAAGTGCTGTGTCTTTATAAACCGTATCAAATGTAGTTGTAGTAGCTGCAGAAGATTGGGTAATAGCAAACGTTGTATCAAATGTAGTGGACGTTGATAATGTTGTGTCATACCCAGTTGTTGTGTTGAATGTTGTTAATGTGTTTTTAACAGTGGATGTGGTAACATCTGTATCCAGCGAAGTATCTTTATAGGTTGTTGAACCTGTGGTGCTTGTTAGCTTGGATGTTGCTGTACTCTTTGTTGTACCAAATGTAGTCAGTGTATTTCTAGAAGTGGACAATGTTGTATTTGTATATGTACTTCTTGCAGTTTCAAATGCAGTAGAATATGCTGAAAGATACTGAGTGGTTGTATTAAATGTAGTATCATAAACAGTATTGTATACTGTTAATGTTCCTACTGTGGTGGCTGTATCCTTTGATGTTTGGCCAGGGTTTGTATTAATAACTGTATTGAATGATGTGGTTGTAGTACTAGATGTAAAGAACCCACTTGAAGTGACATAAGTTGTGTTTGTTGTCTTAGATGTACTAATTGTGGTATCAACAAATGTTCCAGCCCCAGAGTTTGTTTGATATGAAGTGTTATACGAAGTTGTTGTTCCAATTGTAGTTAAATACACTGTACCAATAACAGTCTCAAAAACTGTGGTTGTATCATAATCACCTGACATTGGATATAGTGTATCAGTTATAATGTCAGTAGATCTTGTTGTTGCCTTTGATGTTACGCTTGACGTTATTGTAATTGTGCCCTTAGATGTAAGACCCAGGGATGTAGCAGTTGTTTTGGATGTAGAAGTTGTAACATCTGTTTCAAGAGCAGTATCTCTAAACAGTGTTAAGAAAGTTGTAGCTGTACTTGAGGTTGTTATATAAGATGTTGTTGTTTGATTGCCTGTATCATAACCAGTATCAAATGCAGTTGATGTATTTACAGATGTCGAAAACACAGTATCAAATGTTGATGTAGTTGATTTGGTTGTTGCATAATTTGTAGCGTACGCAGTTGCAGTTGTCTTAGCTGTATCAATATTAGTATCGTAGGTTGTAGAAGATGTAATTACTGTACTTGATAATGTGTCAAATGCTGTTGTTGTATTTTTAGAGGTAATAACATCTGTTTCAATACTTGTTATATAATCAGTATCATATACTGTAGATGTTGACTTAGATGTTATGGATGATGTTGAAGTATTACGGGCTGTATTGTATGCAGTTGCAAATTCTGTAGAAGAGTCATACACAGTTGTAATTTCTGTACCTCTTCTTGTATCGTATGTGGTATTAATAACTGTACTTGTTGAGTATTCAGTAACGCGAGACACCGTAGCAAAGTTACTTACAAATACTGTAGATCTACTGGTTGTTGTTGGCTTGTCAGTTGCTTGTGAAGTATTGAAGTATGTTATCACCTCAGTACCCTTAGACAAAGCTGTTGCTCTAGATGTTGATATGGACGTGTCAAATGTTGTTGATGTATCAAATTGTGACACATATCCAGTTGTAGTGCTCTTTGATGTACTGTACTGGGATGCATACTCAGTATCTACTACTGTGTTGTAAAGACTTGAAGTCGTTCTGGCAGTGGCCTTCACAAGGTCTGTGTTGCGACTATCACTCAATGTTGTTTCATAAGAAGTTGCAATTGATGTTGATGTGTCAATAGTTGTATCTGCAACACTGTCATATGCTGTAGTTGTTGATACGTTTGTTGATAAAGATGTGTTGAACGCAGATGCTGTAGTTTTTGAGGTAGCAACTAACGTATTATAAGTTTCGTATGTTGTTACAAAAACGCTACTGTAAACTGTGTCGTATACTGAAGTAGTTGCAATTAATGTTGGGTTTGTAGTAGCAACAACTGTGTCACGCAATGTGTTTCTGTTTTGGAACACAAACTCTGTGTCAGTAACTTTGGATGTTAAAACATTTGTATCTACAGAAGTTATAATACCAGCAACCGTTTCATATTGCGTTTGATACGTTGAACTGTAAACAGTTTGTGTAGCTAGGATAACATATGTTGTTGTAGTGTTAACATCTGTATCCCGTGAGGTTGAGCGGTTTGTTGTACTAGCAAATGTAGTAGCCGTGTTTCTACTTTCATCCACACCGGTATCATAAGTTGTTGTAGTATCAAAAATTGATGTTGTAGATTTACTTGTAGATTTAGTTGTTGCATAACCTGTGTCGTAGGTAGTGTTAAACACTGTTGCAGTAGAAACATTTGTTTGTCTAGTTGTAAATCTACCTGTGTTTGTAATCTTTTGTGTGATAAATGTTGTGTCAATAGTTGTATCAAATACAGATGTTGTATTTTTAGATGTAGCAAAAATAGTATCAAAGACTGTTGTAACAACACTAGATGTATCATATCCTGTTTGATAAGTTGTATCAAAGGAAGATGTGGTTGATTTGGAAGTTGTCTTAGTAGTGTTAATTGTTGTATCAGTTAGAATTGCTGTATCAAACGCACTTACAACAGTTGTGTCGGTGCTATACGCTGTATTAAATGTGCTTAAAATAGTTGTGTCAAATGTACTTACAGTATCAAATGTGGTAGTTGTATCAAACGTGGATGTAGTATCATAAGCAGTTGTAGTTGCCACAATAGTAGATGTAGCTTTACTTGTAGCAACACTAGTTGTTTTGGATGTTGCAGTTGCTCTAGATGTTACAATTACCGTGTCATAAGTTGTATTGTAGGTTGTAGTTGTTGTGTACGTTGTGTTAAACAGTACTGTTGTCTGCGTTGATCTACCTGTTGCTACTGCTGTACTATAAGATGTTGTGTATGTAGTTGTTGTTGATACGGACGTAGCTCTGGATGTTGCAAAAGCAGTTGAAGTAGCTTTATTTGTAGCTTTTGAAGTTTCAAAAGTTGTTGTTCTTGCTGTATTAAAAAAGAACGATGTGTCTCTAATTGTATTGGGTACCACAGCTGTAGTACCAAATGTTGTGTTAAAAAAGAACGATGTATCTCTAACAGTGTTATTTAATACTGTTGTTTGTGTAGATTTTGATGTTGCTGTTTGTTTATTTGCTTCAAATACTGTTACGGTATATGTAATAAGCTCCTCTTGGAGTTCGGGGTCAAAATAAGATGATACGGTTTCTCTAGAAGTAATAAAGGCTGTAACCGTATTGAAGGTTGATGTTGTATTGAAGAAGAATGTTGTCTGGAATGTAGTTAATAAAGCTGTATTTGTTGCTTTAGATGTATTAAAAAAGAATGTTGTCTGGAATGTAGTAAATAAAGCTGAGGTTGTTAAAAATGTAGTTGTTTTAGATGTATTATATACTGTATTAAACACCGTTGATGTTGATGAGGTTGTATCATATACAGTTGAATAGCTTGAAGTTGTAGCTTTAGAAGTAGCTGCACTGGTGTCAAATATGCTCAAGTATGATGTTGTTGTTGCCTTTAAACTGCTTGTTGCTTTGGTTGTATCAGTGGATTTAGATGTCGATTTACTAGTAGCAAAACTTGTGTCAAAAGATGTTGTGGTATTGAAAGTAGTTGTATACTCAGAATCATAAGACGTGGTTGTAGCTACAGCTGTATCTGTGGATTTAGATGTACTTGTAAGCTTAGATGTTTGTGTTGATTTTGAAGTGCTTGTAGATACAGTTGTGCTATAAGACGTTTCTCTTGATGTACTTTTTGTTGTATCCGTTGAATAAGATGTTTCTCTAGTTGTTTCATAGGCAGTAGTTGTTTGATATGATGTCTCGTAAGTTGTTGTATAAGACGTTGTCGTAGCTTGATTTGTACCTAGAGTTGTTGTTACAAGTGTATTAAATGTAGTAGTTGTGTTCTTAGATGTGGACTGGGATGTATCAAGCGTAGTAGATGTTATCTTTGTTGTAATATAGGCTGTCGATCGTGATGTATTATAAGCTGTTACGGTATCAACAAGGGTTTCATATGCCGTAATGAATATGCTGGAAGTTGTCTTGGATGTACTCTTTGTCGTTAATACAAAAGTATCAAACGTCGTATTAAATACAGTTGTTGTTGACTTAGATGTAGAAGTAGCTTTGGATGTGTCAATATTAGTTACATACGCTGTAGTCGTTGTGGATGATCTGTCTGTATTGTACAGCGTAATGTATGTTGTTTGAGTTATATAAGCTGTTGCAATTTCTGTTTGTCTTTGCTGTTGTATTTCAAAAGAAGTTTCAGTAGCAGTTCTCGGAATTGCTTTAGTAATTTCAATCTTGGCACCGGAAGCGGGAGCTGTAACAAATACAACATTGTTACCAGTAATAGTATAATTAGTACCTAGTACTTGCGTTATGCCATTGACTTTAACAACTATGCTGCTCATGCCCCACCAGGAATAGAGTATGCGTTTGTACTACCATCACCAACAAAACCCCTACCAGAATAGCCTGTTGTTGCTGATGTTACCTCACTAGAAATCAATACACGACCAAACTTTTCAACACCTGCAGGGTGCCACAACTTTCTTAGTAAGTCACTATACTTGTCAAATACAATAGAGGATCTTACTTCGTATGAAAAATCTTGGTAGTAAAAACTATCGTGTATGTACTTATCTGAGTTTAAAAATCCTCTAGTGGATTTAAATCTACCTTCACCTTCACCTTGCTTGAGCACCTCAAGAGTACCTGTACCTTCTAGTTGGGTGTTTGCCAGTGACACAAGAGTAACAAATTCATTTGGCTCATATCCAAACCCCGAATCAGTAATTTTAACAGCACCAACAGCGTCTGTACCAAATCCTGTTAATGCTGTAATTACAGCATTGTTGCCAAGATAACCATTACCACTTTCTCCTCTGCCAGCTTCGTGTTGAACATCAAGCAACTTCAAAGTTGATATAATAGTATCTACTGCTTTCACTTGAAGATTAGTGGTATAGCCTGAGCCAGGGTTGACAGTTTTTAGACGTCCAATGGTGCCCACTAAATAGTTTTGAAATCCTAAAGCATCCTTCAGAAGTGTATCAAAACCAGCTTCAACATTGGATGATAATCCATATCCATTTGCTGTAGGATAAGACAATTGGCCAATTATCATATTAGTGACATTGTTAGCTGTACCAATATAAGTTGTTGTTTGCCCGAGAGCTGAAATTTTTAGTGGAGATGTAAATAGGTTGTGCGTGTCTACTAATGTTTGGATCGCCAAGTTTGCTTCTTCCCCACCGCCGGCTATTTCAGCATCAAGTATAGCCGCCACACCAACACTTGGACTACTTGATGTATTAATAACACTGATCACTACAGTGTTTGCGTTTAAGAAACCATTACCACCATTTGTTAGTGATATTGTTACAATACCACCCACAGTATTTGTACTGACGTTTGCTATTGCATTAATAGAGCCGTTTGAAAGAATAACAATATCACTGTTGTCATAGCCAGAACCACCCGATGTTATGATTACATTTGTTACAGGACCTGTAATTTGAAATTCTGTGTTATCAATAGTATAGCCGCTACCACCATCAAGTAATCTAAAACTTACTGTGCCGTCTCTTTCTTCTAATTGTGTAACAACTGCTTTACACCCCTTGCCCTTACCTCTAACTTCTAGCTCATCTCCTAGATTAAAACCAAACCCTGTTTGGATTCCTGTTATTGATGTGGCTGAACCAATGATTTGAGGGGAGTTGATAGCACTAACAGCGGGTTCCGTGCCTTCAGGTAAGCGGGCTTGGTCAATTAAAACGGTTTCATCGTTTCGGAAGTTTCCTTCAACATCTGTCAAATAAAATATGTTAATGTTTTTATTATTAATATATTTTGTTTGAAATCTTTCTACATAAGCTCTTGCACCAGATACACGCCCAACAATAAACTCACCAACAAATAATGAATTGAAAGGCTTATAGGATACTTCAAGGTAGATGTTCTGCCCCCATTCACCATCAGAAAGTCTGAAGACATCGTCACCTGGTTTGTATACACTTATACTATCACCAAATAACAATTGAAATAATAGTTTTAAACCACGCTCGGTTCCCTTTGAACCATATACTTCTTTAATATGTTTCTGGAGTAGCTGCTTATCGCCTGAAATATCTTCAGGAATTGGAAACATGTATTTTTTCTTAAACTCATTAATAAAGACATCAATTGTTTTATCAATATCTCTATATTCCAACAATCTTCTTGAATCATAAAGAATTTGATCTTGAGATTCTAACCACTCGAAGTATGCTTTAACAAAAGCAATAAACAACGGACCTTCATCTCTGTAGATAGAAGGAAATTGATCGGCAATAAATGGAGAAATGAATCTTTCTATTTGCTTCATTATTCTCTGATACCATTTACGGTTACAGTAAGATATTCGTCACTGAGCTGTAATATTTTATTTGCTTTTGTTTCAATATCAAAATTTTGTGTCTTAGCATATATGCTAATGTATGACCCGTCAAAATCTTCGTATGTTATTTCACTGATAGTTAATAATCCTGTTGCATAATCAATTGTACCCACTTTATCAGCTAGCAATACAATTTCATTATTAATTACCGCAACTACCATCAAGTTACCTTGACCATCATCCTTTATTCTTGCCTGATAATCTACATTGCCAATACTATACGTGAATACAGAAGTTTCAATTGAAGGTTGAGTAGTTTCATAAATTTTTCTTGTTGTTAGATTTTCAGTCTTGATTTGATTTTCAAACGAGAATGAAACTCTTGTTGCCACACCCTTCTCTATAATAACTTGTTTGACTAATCTTAATTGGGTATTATTGCTGATGATAGCGTCTTCACTATCATCTATTGCTTTACATAGTTTGGAGAATCTTAAATCTGACCCAAACTTTTCAAGATTATCTGAACCCCAAGTTAGTATTGTTGACTCAACAAGCGACTGGATATCTCTTGCTGATCTACTTGTATTATTGATGTTGTAAAGAACATTGGTTACTACTTCTGCTAGAAAATAATCTGGATCTACTACTACAGGATCAATTGATATCGATGTTCTTTCCTTCAAGAAATTATAAATTTGTGTTTTTAATGAAGCAGGTAACTTGGTTGTACCAATTGGTTTGGCTGCAACAATTACCTTACCATACTGCTTTGGTTCCGTCTCTTCACCACCATATGCTGTCACAACTTGGAGAGATGGGAATTCTTGTCTTGTTAAGATAATAAAATCTTCTACAGTAACAGCCCTATTCTGAGTTGGGAAGTATCTTGGAGCATTAAATTTAATTTCATTATCTGTCTCGTGTTCTGCACCACCTTGAGCTGCCGTGACAGTTGTTACAGTAATACCAGTATATCCATCAATTGGTGTTGGTGCAGTGAATGTATTGACACCATTACCATCAATGCCATTGGTTTCTCTATAGTTAACAGTGATAACATTGCCATCCACCAATTTTTTACCAATGCTACCATTACCAAACACAAGCTCAAACAAATGGTCTTCAGCACCTTGAACAAAGAATATCTCAGCAGTGCTATCTAAGCCAAATAGGAATGTCTCTTTATTCCATGTTCGCTCAGTTGTTGAGCTCGTAGAATCTTTAACAGTTACGCTTATTGATGAAGTATCAACATTAGCTGATTGTAGAAGATATCTTGCTGAGTTGTTAGCGATGAATATTTCTCTTACGATATTACCTTCATACACACCAACGTTGGCAGCTTTATAAACGCCGTTCTCTGGTCTAATAACTAAGGTTTCGTTTGTTGTAAAATAGTAGGTTGTACCATTTTCTGTCCTACCATTAATTTCATAATACTTTGGTATTGTGATAGAATCAGGGGAATCAGTGGGCACAACTGTAAAATTAACGTAGGCAACGGCTGATGTTCTTGATCTTGGGGTGTAATTTAACTCTTTAGAATGCGATACAATTGATTCCCTAAGTGTTGCTGTATCAAGAAACATTTCGCTGCCTACCATGTTGAGGTAGACGCCATTCATATATGTGTTATAAGCTAACACATCTAATAATACAGAAAGATTGGACCCTTCAAAATCGTAGTCTTTAAAAACATCTTGTTGGGATAAAAATGTCTTTAGTCTAGATTTATAGTTTTGAAAATCTAACTCAGTAGTTGTTAAGAAACCATTAGCCATGTTATCTTACCCTATCTAATAGAAAATCCAGAGTCTGGACATCTTCTGATGTGTCCATTCTGAATCGTATTGTAACATTATACGAGTTTGTGTCGTAGTTTGCCTGAACTACTACCTGTTCTAGAATAGCTCGAGGCTCATAGTTTTCAATCACTTCCGTAATATAATCTTCAACAATCGATTCAGTTAGAGGTGTCGCCGGCGAAAATAGTAATGATCTTAGGTTGCCGCCAATCTCAGGATCAAGTAATCTTTCAAACTTATCAGTTAACACTAAGGATTTAACCGATCTTTTAACTGAGTCAACGTCTGTTAATCTATTAACATCTTTTGAAAAGGGATTATAACCAAATCCTATACTCACATCTGAGTACTTGGCATTAGTCTTTGCAAATGTAGATGTTGTTTTGATGTAATTAGACATTTAAAGCCTCTTAATCTGATTATTTATATTAACCATTTGCAAAGACATTATGTGAACCCTCAGCAATGACATTTTGTTCTGGAGTGCCAGTACCATAATGATCATCTTGTCTACCAATTTGCTTGTTGCCAATAAAGACATTTGGAGAGTATTTGTCTAAAACAGATTGATCCACTTCACACCCCTTTCTTTTATGTTCTGCTATTTTATTGCCCTTGACGGGTATTAATTTAAAATTAGCATATACATAACTGCTGTTAACCTCTCCAACTGCTGTGTTGACAGGGTTTCCACACTGATGGCCTTGACCAGTAGGTGATTGTACTCTATCTCCCTCTCTTGCTACAGCTGGCATTATGCTACCGCCGTTGGTTTGAGATCTACTAATTTATTCCGTGCATAGGTGCTGTGGTTATTGAATGTTGCAAGTGGTAATCCGCTCTTAGAAACGCCATCACCATACGCAATGTGAATCCACCCCGAACCCCCATTTGTTGTATATTCTAATAAAAATTGCTTTGCAATTTTACCAACAAGTGGGTATATTTTCTGAGCAGCTTGGTAATTTGACATACCATGTACCTTAATATCCACTGCTCTACCAATATCGTGGTCAGACACTTTACCACTTGCGGAAACACCAGTTTTTCCTGATTCCCTAAATGCAGAAGTAATAGTGAATCTAAAACCAGCTGCCTTAATAGGTTCAAGAATATTTTCTGCTAGTTTGACCAGATTGCAAAGTATATCAGACTCACTCTGTCCACCCTGAGCTCTCAGTTTTCTTGTTCCCCCTTGTGTCATATCAGCAAGCGTGAAGTTTTTTGAAATTTTTACTTGTTTGTAATCATCCTTAAGTTGGATAGCACCACAAGAAACATCTTTCTTCTCACCACCAGCAGGAGGTGTTGATGATTCCCCTTCTGCTGGTGGTGTAGTATCAATAGGGGGAAACCCTGCCTCTACTCTTAATGCATTGATCTGTTCTGGTGTCTTTTCTACATCATCTTCTACAGCAAGTAGTTCAAATACAGTAGGCCCACCAGAGCTCTTAGTAATTGCTTCAGGTGGCTTGATGGTATCTAGTGGTTTGGCAGTTGGCTTATTAAAATGAACTTGACTACCTTGTAGTTCTACATTACCGCCAGAGTATATAATAGCGTTACCACCTGAATCAATATTTGTGGCACCACCAACAGCAACATCAAAATTGCCACCAATATCCATTCTTAAATTACCACCAACTCTCCATGTAGCATCACCAGTTGTTGAGATATTTGTATTTGCACCAGCTAGAATGTTAACAGACCCAACAACAGACATATTCATGTTACCACCAGTATATGTGTTTTCGTTATTGAACACAATCTGGTAACGACTATTAGCACATCTATATACTGTTGAGCCATCTGGATGGAATTCAATAAACGAACCCTTCCTATGGAAAATTTGAACTCTTTCAGACGTTGGTGTATCATCCAATTCAATTACATGGCCACTATTAGTTTCCATTACATGGTTGAATGGATACCTTGCATCAAATTGGGAAATTGGTTCTGAAAATTTTGTACCATCAGCAGCTGGTACTGCAGCCGTGGCTGATGACTTACTATAGGCTACTGCATTTCTATCAGCAGTACCTTCCTCACCTCTAGCTAGTCTTGAATTTGTTCCTTCATTAATAAACCTTGGATATGTCCCAGATGGGTCGTAGAATCCTTCTGAGGTGACTGCTTGTGTTTCAGGTATACTAACAATTGAGCCAAGAACAATAGGTTGCTGCGCAAGTTCACCATCCACAAAAAAGCCAACAACCCAATCACCTTGGTTAACAAGTGGGGCTGACATAGCTGCTGTAGATGATACAAATGGTGCCCAAGGTAAGTCGCTTGTTGGCAATAATGCTTTATCTTTTGTGTGATAACCAATACATCTCACTTTCACTCTGTTGATTAGTAAGGGATCGTTAACATCCTCAACTACACCCATAAACCATGTCATTGCTCTAAACTGTGCTTGCCCTTCCATAATTATGACGCTCTCTCTTTAATAAACTGAGAATTAATATCCTTTCTATAATCCTCAATACTTCTTTCATACCCATCTTTAAACAAATCACAAATTGTTACATACTTCTCAACATCAGTTATCGCATGTACACAGCTGCCGACTAAAAACTTACCACTTATAAAAAAGTCAGATTCTTCTCTTGGTTCACCAGCTGCCTGGTTAATTTTAATGTTGATAATGTCGCCAGGTTTCAATCTTGGGTTACCTAGCAGTACTACAGTCATTACTGTTTGGTTTAGTAGAGCTTTTTGTGCTATTGCTAAACTTGTAATTGAACCAATATATTCATTGGTATTATCGTAGGCAACACCACTACATCTAATAAACAAGCTTGGTTCTTCGTTTGTTTCTCTTTGGTCATTATTGACATCGCCTACAAAATTTGTCATTTCTTCCTTGTCCATCAATAAGTTTTGACCAAGGAGTAAAACATTTTTAGTTTCGTTTCTTATATCAAACGTTGTTTCCTCAATTGTTCTTCTTACAAAGTCAAACACAACAGTTTTGTTTTTAAGAGAACCCATCATTATTTTTTTTCTTTGGTCAGTGGATTCGTGATGAACAAATTCCTGAATTCTAAAATAGTCGTTTGATGCACTTGTTTGATTTCTGTTCTTTTCGGGTGAGAAGATATAATTAAATGAGTTACCACTAGCCACAATATCAGCTAGTGGCTTGAAGTATATTTTATCTCTTGTTTCATAAAAGAAATAATTGCCTTTCTTGTCATCATTTTCAGAAATACAATGCTTACTGATTTCTTCTATCGCTGCAAACGGTGGCTTTGACGATATAGTATATGTTAAGGCTCCAAATGTGTTAGCAAAGTTTTCTGGTTGTATTTGATCTGGGGTCGGTGTCAAAAATTCCTCACACATATTTTTGACAATATCGCTAGCTCTACCTCTATAAGATTTTTTAACAACATTTGTTAAGCTTTTAAATCCAATTTTAGAAACAGCTCTAAAAGTATATTTTGAACTTTTCTGACCCTCGTTGCGGATCTGACCACCAATTTGTTCAACAACAAATTCTTTAGAAATCTTATCATCAATTGTATCGCTCGGGTCCTTAAAGATATCAAATCTCAGTATGTCTCCGGGCTGAATACCCAACCGCTGAATAATGTTACCACCGTCCACAAATAATCCCTCAACATACATGAATTTAGAAAATAATGATTCGTATATTCTAAAGGTTCTTGCATATGTTGTTAATCCAGTTTCTGTATCTGAATTATTTGTTCTCTTTATGAGGGTTATCTTATAACCAAATTGTTCAATCTGTCCCTTTTTGACAACAAATGATTGAACTAGCGATTGTGTTTGGGACATTACAAATTAACCTTTTTGAATAGTAGCTCTAATTCATTAGTAATATCAAGAGAAAGGGATCTATCTATCAGTCTAATTTTTCTTTTTTCTTCGTTAATAATTAATTCGTATGTGTAATTATCAACAGCACTCCACCCACTTCTTAAAACATTAGTTGTATTTTGGTAAGTTGTTTTTGTCATCCAGTAAGAATGATTGTCGCTTCTATAATATAAAGCGTTGTTAATATTGGTGGCTTGTTCAATACTACCATATTTTTTAGTAATGTACTTGTCGAATTGATTTGAATCAAGAGGCCAATCATAATATGGATCAATCATATCATTAGCAGCCATAATTAACCAAACAAAGTTAATTGAACCATAATAGTTGTATGATAATGTTGTTATCTTTTCGTCGTCTCTAATTGTATACGGGTAAAAATTATCAAAGTTATTAAGAAGGTTTTTTGCCAACTTAGCTTTGAGAATAATATTTCTTACGGAGTGTTCACCGTACTGTACAATTGGAAAATTTTTAAAATATTTCTCAGACATTAAGTACCTCTGAATCTACTGACTCTATCTCTTACGTTGTCACGTAATCCATTACCTTCTCTCTCACCTCGTGGGAGGGATTCAACAGCCTGGTTAGGCAATATTGTTACATCACCACCATATGTAACATCAAACACATCACCTCTTAGCTGTTCAATTTCTGACAGCTGTAACTGTAGCTCCACAGCTTGGGGAGCCCCAATCAGACTTGTGCCTGTGTTTTTAAAGAATGCAGGTTGATTGCTTGGATTGTAATTAACTGTGATACCTTGAATTACACATCTAGCAAAGCCAAACAAAGCATTTGTTCCAAAGAATGTGATTTCCACTTCGCTTGGCATTGACAGGAATAATCCCTGACCAACGGGAAGGGATTCTTTTTTGAATCTCGTAATAATTTTTTGAATTGCTTCAGAGTCTTCTGGTGTTTCTGGCGTTAGTCTAAAATTTAAATTATGTCTTCTTAATTCAACGTTTTTAAATACAGCTGTTGTGAATGGATTAGGAACATTACCTGCTGCAAGGTTTAACGCACCAGCAACAGAGCCTGAAACCTGAGCCAATGTTCTGGCCAAAAACTCAGCATCACCACCAACTCTACCAGCAAATGTCTTAACTGCCTCGCTAGCGCCAGATTTAGAAAATGCATCACTCACAGCTTCACCACTTTGAATACCAGCAGCTACTGCACCAAGATCAACAGTATCATACGCTAAGCTTAGTGTATCAGTGATGTTTTCTGGTAATGGCAGTGCTATATGAGCTTGCGTTAAGTTACGTGAAACGACTTGCTTTTTAGTATCCGTTGTGCCCCCAAACGATGTTTCAAACTTAACAAATTTGAACAACGTGCCCATGTTCAATTTACTATCAGCAGCTGGGAAAACTGTTTCAGCAATGTCATTGACTCTTCTTGCTCTGTTCAATACTGCTGATGGATGATTTCTACTTCCAGGTCCGGCCATATAAATACCTATATGAGTTATAAGGGGCGTTACAAAGTTAAAAATCCACAAAAATACAAAGGTGACCCCACCAATGTTATTTATCGTTCATCTTTAGAGCTTAAATTGATGAACTATCTTGATATGCATCCTGATGTTCTTGAATGGTCAAGTGAAGAGTTTTTCATTCCTTATATTTCACCAATTGATGGCAGATTCCATAGGTACTTTCCGGATTTCAGTGTGAAGAGACGTGATAAGAATGGTAACGTTGATAAAATTGTAATTGAGATTAAACCGTCAACACAAACACGACCACCAGAAAAGAAAAGTAAAGTCACTAGAAGATATATTACAGATGTTAAAAATTGGGGTGTAAATAATGCCAAGTGGAAGGCATGCCAAGAGTTCTGCGATGAGAAAAATTGGAAATTTCAAATATTGACAGAACGAGAAATTAATGGCTACAACTACTAATAGCAATATTACAGGATTTCAAAAGCTGCTGCAGCAAGCTGCTGATGAGGGTGTTTTATTAGATAACTCTAAAGAGTCGTTAGAGTGGCTAAGGAAGAAGTACGTAACGATCAAACCATCCGACGTCATAGAAAAGAAGTTTTTATCTGAAACAGATAGAAGGCGAAAAACACCACTGCTTGGTAGAATGTACATGTTTTTGTACATGCCAAAATACAGAAATGAATTACCTTACTACGATAGGTTTCCATTAGTATTTCCATTTAGAAGGGTGGCTGGCGGATTTTACGGATTAAATTTACATTACCTATCACCTAAGTATAGGGCACTGCTAATGGATCCGCTATACAATCTACTTAATAATATGAAGTTTGATGAGTCAACTCGGCTGAGAATGACATATGACCTACTTGATAGTTCATCTAAATATAGATGGTTCAAGCCTTGTGTAAAGCATTATCTAACAGAATATATGCGCTCAACCTTAGTTTATATTGAACCTACAGAGTGGAACCTTGCTTTGTTTGTTCCTTCTGAGCAGTTTAGAAAAGAAAACAAGAGAAATGTTTGGCAAGATTCATACAGGTCAATAAACTAATGGCATTTGATATAGACAAATGGAAGTCAGTTCACACTGCTGGATTTTTAAGATCTTCCAACTACATTGCTTTAATATATCCTCCACAATGGGCCTATGCAGAGTCTGAGAAGTGGTGGGGTCCTGATTTGGCTTATCTTATTTCTGCTACATCTCTACCAGGCGTACAGATAGCCACTACAGAAAGCAGATTATATGGTCAAGGCCCATTAGTCAAAATGCCATATGATATCTTAATTACAGATATTCAAATGAAGCTGTATGTTGATGCTACAGGAAGATCAATTCCCTTTTTCCACGATTGGGTAAGGAATATTGTTAACCTTAGCCACGTACAAAATGAACCTAGATTTGGTGCATTTAGTAATCAAATATCATATAGAAGTGAGTATGCTACAAGAATTGACATACTTGTTTATGGTGATAAGCCTAGAGTAAGTAGTGGCGAATTAGCTGATGGGGCTTTAATGATTTACAGCCTCTATGACGCATTTCCTGTGTCAGTATCAGAGGCATCATTGGATTGGCAAGCTGGTGGTGAAATAATGACGTTCAATGTTTCGTGGGCGTACAGATCATTTGAGTATAAACTGCTTGAAGACGTTGCCCCTACTATTAAGAGCACTGCAGTGAGAATACAGCAACCAAAGAGTACTTCAGCATCAGATGCTGGCACTGCTCCAACAAGAGTTCCTTTGAATGTGTCAAATCCTACAGTACCTACAGCAGTACCCGTAGATCTTTCTAATGGACCACCACAGGTAAACACAACAGCAAAGAGACCAGAAAGTGGATTGGCAAGAATTAATAAAACAGCTAGCAACATCAGAGAGAGTTCTCAGAAAGTTAGAACTCAATCCGTATCCTTAATCAAAAATGTTGAGAGTGTAATTTATAACAACGAATACATAAAGGCCGCAGAAAACATTGTTGGTACAATCAATGATGTTAGAAAGACAGTTGGCGTTCTAGCAAAACTCAATAATACATTGAAGAGTGACCTAAAACAACAACTCACTACAGCTACCGGCGGTAAGAGTTTGAAGAATATTATTAAATTTTAACTATTGAGGTGAAGTATGCCACTACCAAAAATTAACCAACCAATTTTTTCATTAACACTACCATCTACAGGTAAAGCAATTAGATTTAGACCCTTTACTGTTAGAGAAGAGAAGTTATTGTTGATTGCTCAGGAATCCGGTGAACGTAAAGACATTATCAATGCATATAAGCAACTAATTAATAATTGCTGTATTGATCCAGTGGATGTTGACAAGTTAGCATCATTTGATATTGAGTACTTCTTTATCAATCTTAGATCTAAGTCTGTTTCAAATATTGCTAAAGTTATGATTACAGATCAAGACGATGGTAAGCAATACGAAGTAGAATTCAATCTTGATAAAGCTGAAATTGTGAAGAAGAACGATATATCAAACAACATTAAGTTAACTGATAGCATTGGTGTTTTCCTCAAATATCCAACATTTGAAATGTTATTGAGCCTTGATCTAGAAAAATTAGATACCATTGGTATTCTTCGAAGTTGTATTGATCAAATTTATGAAGGTGATCAAGTATTTGACACATCAAACTACACTACTAGTGAGATGGATGAATTTATTATGTCACTCAATAAACACCAGATGGAAAAAATTCAAGAATTCTTTGAGTCATTACCAAAAATTGTTGCGCGTAGTAAATATGTAACTGCTGAAGGTAATGTCAAAGATATTGTGATTGAGGGCCTCGATAATTTTTTCTAGTCCTGGCTGGGTATAACAACCTAGCCAATTATTACCAGACTGTATTTGCATTATGTCAGCATCATAAATATTCAATTAGAGATATTGAAGATTTGATGCCTTATGAAAGAGACATATACTTAACATTATTAATAGATTTTCTTGAAAAAGAAAAGGAAAACTTAAGAAAGCAAGGAATTAGGGACGTATAGTTAATGGCTGATAAACCACTACCAAATGTAAACCAACAAGATCCAGCCCGAGCTGTTATTCAGGTTAAGCTGGACAGTGGCCAGTTTAAAGTTCTGGATAGAATGGTTTTGTTGTTAACTAATGTGTCCGACAACCTCTACAACTTAACAGGGTTTATGGGCGCCCAGCTCACTTCTCTTAAGGAAACGGAAGCTGCACTAAAGGAAATGGCAGCTGTTGATGAAGGAAAGGAAAGGGAAAAGGCTCTTGAGAAAGAACGAAAGCAGGTACCACAGCAAGAAAAAAAGAACCCATTCCAAAAAATTATAGATTTCTTTGATAACATTATTAATGTTCTTCTGCCCTTCATTATTGGCTTTTTTATTGGACTGAAGAAAGAAATAGGGCTGATAGCAGCTCTTGCGTTAGTCTTTAGAAAACAAATATTTTCAATATTTAAACTTGTTTTTGATCAAATAAAGAAAGTAGTCCTTGCTCGGAGTGGGACAGCTGCTACAGATAAAGCGGCAGGAGCAGCCGGAGCGGCTGGCCAGCAGGTGCCAGAATCACCTGAAGGTAAGGGAGCTAAGGGTGCAAAGAAAGGACCTTCTGGATTAGACAAGTTCCTGGAAGGGGCTAGAAAGACTGGCAAGGCTATAAAGGACTTGTTCGTAGGTATTGCTGATACTATTGCCAAGGTTCTTGGTAAGCTAGCTGGTGGTATCAAAGATTTTATATCAAAAGTTTCACAAGGTATCAAGACGCTTTTACAAAACATCGCCAAAGGTATTGAAAGCTTTGGTAAGGGCAATGTATTAAAGGGTGCAGCTGCTCTATTGGTTGTATCTGGTGCTCTGTTCGTTGCTGCCAAGGCATTCAAAGAATTTGCAGATGTCAAGTGGGAATCTGTTGCCAAGGGCTTAGTGGGCATTACTGGACTTGTTGTCGTAATGAAACTACTAGAGAAAGTAACAGGTAGTATTATTAAGGGTGCTGCAGCTCTTGCAATTATGTCAGGCGCATTATTTATTGCTGGCAAAGCATTCCAACAATTTGCTGATGTCAATTGGGAAACATTGGCCATCGCTGCAGTTGGTATTGGTGGTCTGGCAGCTGCAATGATGCTGCTTGGTCCAGCAATTGTTCCTATTACTTTGGGTGCTGCTGCTCTTGGTGTTATGAGCTTGGCGCTAGCTGGGTTTGGAGCAGCTGTACAAGTACTAGCAGCTGGCTTACCTACAATTAGTGAATTTATTAAAACTTTGGCTACTATTGATGGTGGAGCACTGCTGCTTGCTGCCTCGGGCATAACGGCTATTGGTGTAGCGTTAGCAGCATTAGGTGCTGGCCAGGTTATACAAGCATTGGGTAACTTTGTTTCTGGAATCTTGAGTTTTGGTGAAGAAGACATCTTTACCAAACTAACGAACCTTGGTAAAGTTGCTGGTGATTTAAATCAATTACCAGCTACACTAGAAGCTCTTGGTGGATTGTCAAACTTCAAAGTCTCAAGTGACTTTATGAAGAATGTTGATATACTATCAGGTGGCCTAAAGAAAATAGCTGATGCTGCTAAAGGATTTGAAAACACAGACGATTCTCTAACTGCTTTAGCTAAGATTGCTGGGGCAATGGGTAAACCTGCTGGTGGCGCCGCTGGCAAACCTGCTGCTACTGGCGGACCAATGTACAGTGAAAAGGATCTTGCTGATCAGAAGAAGCGTTTAGAGATAGCTGAGAAGGCTGGCGGAAAGGCTGCTATTAGTGTAGAACGTAGTCGACTCCAAAACATGGAGTCCCGAAATAGATTGGCAGCAGCTGAAGGTCCTAATGTTAAGCCTGTACCAACAGGCGTACCGGGTCAAACATTAAATGCTGAGTCTCAGGCTATTAATAACCGTGCCACTGCTGGCCAGGGGGCAGGCGTTTCACAAAACGTTGTTGCACCAACTACAACTGTTAACCAAAGTAGCAGTCAAAACTTAAGCACATACCCATCTGCAACACCTGCATTTGGTTCATGGCAAAGCCAATTCTACAATCTTGGCTTGTCTGGCCGGCGTCCAGAATTTTAATTATATACACTTAAGTCTGGGTAGCACATAGCCAAAGCATCTTGCTTGGTACCAATTGTTTCCCTTAGCTTGTTGTTTGTGTTTTTAGTGAACACAGTACACATAAACAGTTGGGCAACACCATCATATCTAAAAACAGCATCCTCTGTATTAGAACCCGTTTGCAATATCCAGGATGATCCATACGTAGCCACAATTGTATCAATTTGGTTTGGGCTATATGGAAGCTGCTGTAGTTCTGATAGAGCTTGAGCGGAATCAAACTGAGTTGTGATCGGATCAGTACTTATATAGCTACTCAAGTACTGCAATGTTGGTACAGTAGTTCCATAATATCTAAACAAGCTGTATGTGTAGCCATTGCTAGTGGGCTGGTGGCTAACCTGTCTTGAAAATTGTACACCCTGATCCACTTTATTACATCCATATGTTTGAGTTGCATCAACAATTGGCGATCTATAGTTAAACTCAACAGTTGGTGTGCTAAACGATAACATATTACTACACGTATTGTTCTTTTTAGTAAACACTACACTTCTGTTAGTAAATTTAATAACTCTTCTGCTATATGAGGATGCTTTGATTAGATTCGTATCAGTTTCAACATTAACTACTTGACATCCATAGATGTTGTCTTCACCGCAAAGCGAATCCACCACTAATCCATCATTGCGCAATCTTGTGCCTCTACTAACAAGAAAAACATTACCCGATTCATTCGTAGGCATAGTTAACTGATTACTATACACAGAAAGATCAAATGATACAGATTGAGGATTTGTATCAATTATTTGTTTGATGACATCAAAATTAATATTATAGAAGCTCCTTACTTGACCGGTGGCTCCTAAATTCGTTTGTATTGATTGAGTAACTCTCTTACTAATCTGCTGATAGGCTGCAAGATAGTCAACTATAAGCTCACCTTTTTGTTGAGCTGCAGTATCATTTGAAAGAATGTAGTCATTGTAAAATGTCGATATGTCTACGCCTATATCTTTCATTTTTACGGCGAATGATTCCACTTCCTTTTTAGCCAAAGTAGCAACGTTGTTTGACTGACTACTGCATCCATCACCAACACTAATGCTTGTGGATGAAACAATATCAGAGATAGCTACTGCAAATAAAGTAGTGAAGGGTGTTAAATTGACATTTGTTTGATTTGATCCAACCCAAGACCCAGGTAGGTGAAGCATAGTGTATGGTACACTAACCACTCCTCGATCACTGTCTACAGCTCCTGCGGGAACATTAACAACTATTGGTCTGTCTTGCCAGCACTGGAAATTGCTTACCTGTTCTTGTGTAAATTGCCAGCTTCCATCAGATCCGGATACTGTTATTGGTTCACCGGTCTCGTGACTCATGCTCCAGTTTACATCAATATAGATACTAGCTCCAGAAACATATCCGTCAATAACTTTACCAGCTATTACGGATGGTATTGTCTGTACAGTAGCTGCTTTAGATAAAGTGGGGGTGGAAGAATTTTCTTCTCCACCCCCACACGATGCTACAACTAGGCACACTAGTATGCCTACTGTTGCTCTGTTCATTTTTTTTATTCTTCAGCTAACTTCTTGAAGAAATCAGGAAGGTTATCTTCTGAATCCGAAGGCGTGAATACATCATCGCTCTCGTTCCAGCTCTCCTTCTGAGCCTTAGGTGCAGCTGCCTTAGGACGATATGCAGGTGCTGCAACCTCATCCTCTTCTTCTTCAATAGCACGAGTCATTGGAGCACTCTGGCCAAGAGACTTAGCCAGGCGAGCCTTGAGATCATCATAGCTCTTGAATTCCTTCTTGTCAGTGAACTGAGCAAGAGAGTGTTCTGATTGCCATACCTTCTCTAACTTAGCATCATCGTCAAGCAATGCAGCTGGTGCATCGAACTCAGACTTATCGTAGTTACGATAGCCTTCAACCTTACGAATCTTCAACTTGAAGTCAGCACCTTCCCACATATCAAAAGGATTGACTGCTTCCTCATCTTCAAACTCAGGATACATGGCATTGTTGATCTTATCATAGATCTTCTTACCATACTTGAACAAGAACACCTTACCTTCATTGGAAGGGTTAGCAGGGTCACGAACCACATAGATGTTTGAGATGAAGTTTAGCTTACGCTTACGGGCTGAAACAATCTTCTTGTTTGCATCCACTCCACTATTCCAAAGAACAGTGTTCTCTTCACATGCGGGGCACTTATCGCCAAGAGTCGTAGGACAGTTCTCAATGAACCAACCACCAGGACCTTGGAAGCCATGAGAGAATATGCGAACGAAAGGATTGTCTTCACCAGAAGGAGCAGGAAGAAATCGAATGACGGCAAAGCCGTTACCTGCTTGGTCAACGCCAGGTTGCCAGAAACGATTATCGTCGTTACTACCACCTTGTCTGTCGTTGATCTTCTTTACTGTATCTGCCAACTTATCAAAGTCGGACTTACGATTGCGCTTTAATTGATCAAATGCATTTGCCATATAATTGTATCTCCGTATAGATGTATAGTGTATTAGTTTGTTCACAATTAAACATAATATACACTATTTATAATACCATTAAAGATCGAAATAGTCAACAGTTAACTTCTTAATTTTTACTTTATCATACTTAACAAATGGTTTGTACTTCTGTAATTTGTTTAACTGTACTGGCCAAATTGCCGGATCCATAATTTCATTTTCCCAATAAGGGAAGAAGTTCAATTGGGAATTCAGCAAAATCATGGTTTCTGGATAAATAGTAGTTCCAATCAACATTTTTAGCAGCTTAGGGTGTTGACCATTAACTACTCTCAATGATTGGTCAATATCGTGGGGCAGCTTCTTTATGTCTTCTTGGTAGGTGTAAGATATAGCATCTTGTCTCTTCTTCCAACGAAGATACACATCCTCGCTCATTTCGGCGTTTACAATATCTCCAATCCAAGCATTTGGATCATCAACAAAGTTAGATACAAGAAGACCAATAGGGTCAGAATGCTTCTGAAGCTTCGAAAAGAAATACTTGTCCTTGCGAACTTCAAAAGCAGTGAGCTGAACTTTAACTTTGCCGTTGTACTTGAAGAAATCATAGCTAGTATGAAAGTGATTCTTGATTGCTACGTAAAGTTGATACGCTTCGTACGGACTTTGTAGTTGCATCTGTATACCACTTAGGAGGGGTTGTATATCGCCAGCGAGCAAACTTAGACTTGCTACCGATGTAAAAATTTCTATAAGCCTTTACAGGATCTTCGTCTTTATACTCATCTGGCATCGCCTGAACAAATGACTTCAACTTATAAACTTTATCTGTTGTACCATAGGTCCAATCATAGTTAGGCATATTTTGAGGTGGCCCTCTATCTGCTATACATCTAAGGATAGGACTACAAGCATGGCTTTTACGAAACCGCTTTTGATATTCCGACTCTAATGCAACAGTATGTAAAAATAGCCATTCGTAATGGACAGCATCTTCTCTAATCCAAATGTTGCATGGATGTTTAAAGTGAACAGCATGGTAAAGAACTTTATCTCTACGATCAGCCAAACGATAGCGAGGGACATTACGCTTTCCAGAATTAGATGGAGCAATTTCCATTTTACCATCTAGCACTCTATGGCAAGTTGACAGCATCTGGATGCTCTCGGTGAACATCTTGACAACATGCTGGTCACAAAGCATTTGTGCAGCTATGAATGGGTTACGATCTACAATAAAAATATTCATAACTAACTGATGTGTTCTAGTAGTTTGTCTATATTACTACATTTCTCTAGGAACGTCAAGTCTGGCTCCCACATTGTTAGGATTCTTTGCTTCTGTGTTTCGGTAAGTTCAACGTCAACGTTTGTTTGGTTTAACTTCTGAGGAAGGTCAAGGTCGGTGATGTTGAACATATCACCACTAAATGATTTGAGGAAGTACGTCTGCGATCTCAAATGAATGTTCAAATCCCCTTCATTATCAACTTTACTAATATATGTAATTAGTTCGTCAATTGACATTCCTCGAATTTCTGGAATAGCATCTTTCCTTACGTACCTAAAGTCACTATATAATGACTTGAACCTTTCAACAGGATCCCTAACAACTGTAAAGTTATAAAGGCCATTTGTATTAGCATCTAGTGGTGTTATATAGTCAGCAAGATCCTCGTGGTGGATCCATTGATTGGATTGATTGTCTAAAGATTTCAACCACCTTGGTTGATACTTCTTCATTAATAAGTACTTGACTGTAGTATTGCCGCACTTAGGAATTGCCCAAAAGTTGCAGGGACCAATACTGGCAATACTATACGTAAGTTTGACGCTCATAAGGTAACAAAGATTGTTGTATTGTGGAGTAGTTAACTAAACCAACATTGTATGTTTCCCTAGCATACACAGCTAGTCTATTATAAAAGAATTGAATTATTTCTTCGTCTGTTAGATCGCACCATGGCTTATTATAATATGCGTTGAGTGTTGAGCGGTTATACTCTCTTTGAAACTTGGCCATCAATGAGGGATCTGAATAACCCTTAAGTTCAATGTCTATTCCCCTACCATAGTAAGCAGTTGATTGGTTTGGGCCATTATAGACCATATCAGCTCCAATAAAGCCAATTTGGTTGATTGCTTTTCCAAAATAAACAAGAGAGCAATATGCTGTAGCCAATACAGTACTACGTCCACATATATCCCAGCCACCACACTGCTCAACAGCATACATTGCACTAGCTTGATTGAAAAAATTGCCCTCAGGCTGACTGGATGATAGATCTATAGGAGTTAAATTTTGAGGGAACCCAATAGACTCAACATACTCTTTTTCATAATCTTCTGAACAACAAAAGTAGTTCCACTTTACTCTACCATGAGCATTGTTGACGGCGATAACTGTATGTGTAGATAAGTCCCAGTTATCCGTCTGCTCAATTGAAAACCCACTACCACAAATTAGTACGTTCATTGCTTTATATCTGAAGTATTGATAGCAAAACCAAACTGGCACACCACTCTAGGTAACGTGCCTTGCAAAAAAGGCATATAGTGTAACATTCTATCAGCAGGAAAACACCATGCATCACACATATCTATTTGTATGTTTTTATTGTTTATATGCGGGTCGTACGATTCATGGTTGTCTCTGTTTACCATCACATTAAACCTAATGTGCCTCCAACCTTTTATTCGCTGAGGTAGTTGAGCATATTCTCTGTCATAAGCATCAGTATGCTTTTGTATAAACCCACCTGGTTGTATATAGGTCATCAACCAACCAAGTCTAGGATCTATAGCATAATCATTGAACCTATCCAGCTCCATTACCTTTGTTATTCTTTCGTACAAAGTTTTAAACAATGGCATGCTGTCAAATATATCCACACTACTAAATTTCAGTGAGTGTCTTAGATGTTTGGATACTGCTACTTGATATTGCTCGGATTGGTTATATGAAAATCTATCACAATTAAAATAACCATTCGTCCATTTGTCAACAGCAAATTGATATAGTAAATTTCTTTCTTCCTGAGAAATGAACTTTCTGTGTACTACTATATTACTGAGAAAATTGATTTGCTGCAATTAAGTAGTTGCTCCCACTAGTTGAATCTATAGTTCTATCTATCTCACCCCAGTACTCTTCAATTGCTCTTTTAGCAAATTCCATTTCAACATACTGACCAAGAATTTTTTCTTCTGTAGCATTGATAGGAATCTTAGCGCCCCAGATAATAGTATGAGCATAATTATAAGCTTGGCCAACTACTAAACCATCTTCTACCTGGAAGTAGTAGTGGTTATTTTTATCAACACAGCGCCAGTTGCGTTTCATATTAGTCCCACAATCCGTTGTAGTACTTACCAAACAGCCTAAAGCCATTCTTCATACGTTCGTCATGAGCTCTCATACCTTCAAGGTCCATCTTGAAAGTATGGTTAGGTCCATGAACAAGCTGCGAGTACTTATAACCTTTAGGACCTTTTGCTGGCCACTTGAATGGATCACCAATCTTCTGATCATTCTCATCATAGGCTTGATGGTAGTAATCAGCTTCACCACTATAGTATTGGTCTTCCCATTTTGTAAGCTTCTGACCAAATGCCCAGATCATTTCATCAAGAACATAGTCCCAACGATCGAAATAAAATTCGTCTGTATCGTAATCATTCTCTTTAGGAGCAGCAGATGTTGATCGGATGTTTTCTGGAACATCACAGTCATCAACATTAGGAGCACCATGCTTTGTATCCTTCAATTGGATAAGCATAGGGTGGATGATATGGGCCAACGTACAGTCCATATTCCAAGTATCCCATTTGTCGATTTGAACTTTGACTTTTTGGTCATTGCCATTCTTTGGATAACGGCCAATCGATACTTTCATGTGAAGTACATCCTCAACAATCCTGCAAATAGTATAACACCGATTACACCATTAAGAACAATAAGGGCTCTGTCGTTCCATCTGAATCCCACATAGAACCAACCAACAGCACCAAGCCAGCTGCAAAGGACATCGAGCCAATGAAGCTCCATTACTCCACTGGCTCTGATTGTAATTGCTACTAGCGTAATGATACTAGCAGTCCATTTCACATACCAAGTAATATCATACTTGGGTGTAACTGAATTTACTTTTGTCACGACTTCTTACGTCGTGCCTTTCGCTTTTTAGAGCCTAGCTTAGCTCTACCTTTACCGAAACCTTTTGTACCTGTTTTTGCTGGCATGTTAGTAATCCTTTGGATTGTAAGATGTGTACTCTTTTGCGACACCGTTTGCGTCATACTCGACCCAACTATTTGTCTGCCACTCAGTGGCAGCTGGTGTGTCAAACCCATCGAATGGGTTCAGCTCATCAATATACTCTTCACTATTCAAAGTAGGGTGTTTAAAGTCATTGACAACATCAAGACGATCGTCAATATGAAAGCAATACCCACATGCCTTCATAAAGTTCATGAACTCATTAAGAAGATCAGTAACAGTTGCATCCTGCTTATCGAAATTGATCGTAACATCTTTACCATTACGACGGTTGGTAAAGGTGAAGGTCGAATAATCATTGTCAAATAATTTCATAATTCCTTCTCCCGTCTAATTTGTTCTTTCTCAATAGCAGCCATGATTCGGTTCTCATCGAACTTTAGCTGCTCTGTTGTTTCTTTGATTGCATTTAGAAGGCATGCTACTTGAATCTCAACTTTAGCATCTGCCTTACCTTTATGTACTGCCATTAAGCTCTCAGCACAAACTTTAGATAGTTCACTTGCCTCGAGCATCAGGTATTGTAGTGTTTGTTGTCTTGAATCCATAATATTATATTGGTGGGCCCAGTAGGATTCGAACCTACAGTCAAAGGATTATGAGTCCTCTGCATTAACCGTTATGCTATAGGCCCTTTTGTTTAGGACCTTTTGAATATTCGAGCAAGCAAACTTTTCTTTGGCTGCTCTACTACTTGGGTTGTAGGGTCTTCTGTTACAGGGTCTTCTACAACATCTGTGTCAACATCCATCTCAATAGTCATATCTTGAAGGACGAAGAATCCACCCTGTGCTTTAAGTGTATCTGCTCTATTCTTAGCATCCATAAATTCGCGATACTGGCCTTCCACATTCCATACACTAAATAACAACTTCTTAGAGCGACACTCAACATGCCAACTTCCATCCCGGAAGCGGACACGAACCTTATTGATAGGTTTAAGTACTAACTCTTTACCGAAGTAGTCGATCGTGTTCATTCACTACCTTCATCTAGTGAGATGTTTTGGCCAACAGCCATAGAGCCTCGCTTATTGATGTAATCGCGGTGATGTTTATGTGCATCAAGCCACAATTGTTTCAAAGAGCCGCGTTCGTGGCTATCCTTAATCCACCCATACGCACCTTCCATAGCAAGCATACGCTTGAGCTGACGCGGAAAGTTTGATTGAAAATCACTTCTGTTAGCCATTATGTTCCTCTAATTTCAAATATTTATCACTATACTATATAGTAATCCAAAAAGCAACATCTATTTAATGTTCTTGGAATGGTCTGCCTCGTCCTTATCATCTCTTACTTCAATGAAGACGGGAAGAAAGAGACTCGATACACCAGTTCGTTGGTCAACAATCCTGCCATTATACTTGATGGCAATGATGCTACCAATAACATCCCTACCGATTCTATCTCGGTCATGGTCTGTAAATCCAGTGCCAACATTTACCTTAACCGTACCATCAGCTGATTCGAGAACCAGGGCACCTAAGCGACCGGCATTCTTACCGGTACCCTCGACCCAGTCGACGCAAACCAAGTCGCATTCAAGTTCTCCCTTGAACTTAATCTGGTGCTTCGCTCTCTTATCTTCCCATCTTGCATTCAAATCTTTTAAAATAATGCCTTCTTGGCCTTCTGTTAACATCTCTTCAAACACCTCCTGTGCTTGTTCGATATCTGTAACATCCTTGTTCCAGACCTTATGAACCTTACCGACTCTAAGCTCTGTTTTCTCGTGGACAGCATTGTTCATAGAAGCGAACAGTGAGTTCAAACGAATACGATATGGCATGTCGCAAACACCAGTCAAGAAGTCGGTGTATGGAATCCAATCCCAAACAGTAGCATGGATCAGAGCAGCATCACCAAGTGTCAATGTGCCCTTCTGAGCCTTTGATAAGACACCATTACCGATCTGTCTTGCCAAGAACTGCATCGAGTCGGTATCCATAACATTAAGTTCGCCATCAAAGACGACCTCATCGTCACCAGCAATAGCCAAGAACTCTTGTTCAAGCTGACCAAGAAGGTTCAACAATTTGCCGTTACGTGAACGGAATTCAACAGTACCGTTCTTAACGATAGCATTGAACCTCATACCATCCAACTTTAACTGTACATTGGCTGGCCATGTGATCTTATTGATAAGACGGTCTTCGTATCCAGATGCAAGCATACATGGATATGTTGGAACAAGGTTAGGCCAAATCTTATTGACTGTAGCCTCTGATACGCCACAACGAAGATCCTTCTCGATCACACGCTCTAGTACCTTTGCGTCCTCAGCACTTAGTGCTTCAAGGTTAGATTTCAAATGAGTAATAGCAGCGTTGCCAGTGACTATACGCTTGGATAAGTCACCAATTGAATCAAGAGCAAACTTCAATGAGATTCCTTCACTATTGTTTGGAATATAGTTTGGAATCTTCCGAACATAGAAGTTGGTGAATGGATCTAATGCCAAGAAACATACACGCTTTAGTAAAGCATTGTCAATGTTATTACGTAAGATGGCCTCCTTCTCAAGACGAGAAGATGTAGCAGCCAACTCATTCAGAATTTTATCAATCATTACCAAATGTCCGCATCAGGTTCTTCACGAAGACCATATTCAACTCCTATTTGGAGAAGTGTACGGCGGTCACATACCTTATAATAATCCAACAATTCGAAGTATTTGTCAACAAAATCTTCGTCATGGTCATCATAGCCAAGTGCATGGACCATCTCGTGGATCAGTACAAACTTCTTACGCTCAGACCGAGCAAGCTCTACTCGCCGACCATCGCAATAAGAATAATACCGACCACTATACTTAGTTCCTTTGCCGGCCACAACAGCAGGCATTCGCTTAACTTTGTCACCATAGTAGTGACCAGCATATCCAGCTTCCTTCCAAATGTCACGAGCAAGCTCCTGTAGTACCTTCATTGGGAGGTTTGGTTCACCACGGAACCATTCCTTCTCGAACTTGTACAGACGACGAGTGTCGAGTGTACGCTTTAGACGACTCTTAGTAATGTTCATCTCCTAACCAAACCTCAGGTTCGTGTGAAAGGTCATCATAGCTGACAACATCACCATCAGCAGTAACATCCCAATCGTACTCGCGATTGAAGTATGCCTCAAGTTCACGTTCACTCAAGAACGGATACTTAACAAGCACCTCATCTCGAGTTGCACCCTGTGCAATCATGTCGTTAATTTCAATATCAAGTTCGCTAAAAAAGCCCATTATGCAGCCCTCTGTTTGTTAAAAGTAATTCGTTGAAGTATACGGTCGCGGAATTTTGGACTTCGGTCCATCTCCGTAGCAATCATGCTCTCAAGATAGCCGACAGCATACATCGGTCCGCCCTTCTCGACAAGAAGGTCAGTAAACATCTTAGCAAGATTGGAATTCAATTCGGTTTGTTTCAATGACATTAGTAGTAATCCTTAAAGTTGTAGTCAGCTTCGTTATCATCAAAGCCCTTGTTGTAGGCAGCAATCTCATCTACTGTCATATTCTTCTCCAAGATCTCTTCGCTCATGTAAGAGCCACCCTTGAAGTAGTGAGGACGACGTTCACGACGATAGTAGCTGTCAGCTGAACCTCGGTCGTATGGACCACCATGGCGACGATTATTAGACATTGCCCAACCTCTCATAAAGAGCAAACGAAACTTCTTCGCGAACTGCAGTATCAGCTGCTTCCTCGAAGCCTTTGACCTTGCTGAGTTTTTCCAACATCTGCATCACTACCATCCAAGAGATGTCGATGCGATACGCGACAGCAACAATTTCGTGAACTGCAGCATTACCTTCGTCTGTAAACATTCCGTAGTAAGGAGTCTTCATGTTACTTCCACTCCCGCGGATCGATGCCATCACAAGGATCATCATAGCCACCGTAGCGACTCTCGATCCAAGCGAGCAGCTCTTGCTCCTCACGCTCAGCGTCCAAAACACCCTGAACGAGTTCGTACTCGGTCCAGGCCTCTTGTTTAATTGCAGTTATTGTTTCCATGTCGCCCACTATACGCGAATGGTCAATTAAGGCAACACGTAAAATCAAGGAGTTAGTAACTGCTTGATTGTAAAGGGATTGTAACTTATTGATTCTAAAGGACTTTTAAGAATCGCGTGGTTTTGCGAGCAAACACTGGGTGGCTTGGGCGCGGTTTGAGATGAAATGGTCAAGAACCTGGAACCTGGAATCGATATACCGTCCAAACTCTTCTAATGTCCATTCTCTTACATGACAGATGTTATCAGGTGGACCATCATGCCCTCTTTGAAATAACATTCGCTCAGGAGTAGAGAAGACAATCAGCTTTGGCTTAGCAGCCTCGATTGTATCTAAGAGAGGGTCTGGATCAGGAATGTGTTCAATGACATCAGAGCAAATAATCATATCGTAGTTTGGGAAGACTTCAAAACTATCAGACCATTGATGATTAGGATATGTCTTCTTTAACCAATCGACTGTTGGTTTAAGATCAGTACCAAGAGTATCAACATCACCAAAGTTCTTTAGGAGCTTATAGCCAGACCCAGTTCCAATATCCCAGACACTCTTTAGACTGTAGAGGTCAAATTTCTGACGAGCATACTCATAAACCTCTTTCTGCCACTCGTCTTTCATATTGGTGTCGTTATAAAACATATTGTCTAAACGAACCTTATAGCCTTCTTTTATAAAATAGTTTTTCATTGTTTATGTATTACCATTGATCCATCTTCAATTGATAAGTTATAATCACCATCAATGTTAGCTAAGTATTCATCAACAGCCAACTTGCAACCAGGCCAGTCTGAGTAATCATCGACAATGATATAGCCACCTTTAACAACTTTAGGGTAGAGAACTTCCAGTTCCTTCTTAGTAGAAGAGTACCAATCAGTATCTAACCTACATAGGGCAATTGCATCAGGCCCAAATTCTTCTAGCGTATATTCAACCTTTCCGGGAACTAGATAGCAATGATCGCTATATGTTTCCGAAACCTGCCTAAGAGTGCTTCTTACCTCTTCCAGTCCAGCTCTACACCAATCAGAGTACTCACCATCTTTCTTTTCGTTATATCTTCTTAGAGCCTCTGGATGGTCTTTGTCACCAGGCTCTGGCATACCTTCAAAAGTATCGTAAATGAAGATCAATTTGTTAAGTTTGTAGTCTAAGACATATTGGAGCATTAGGGCGGCAAGGCCACCTTTCCACGTACCACACTCTACAATATGTCCTAGAATATTACTTTCAATAACCCGCTTCAAACAACTATCCAATGATTGGATTCTCTTCTCACTGCACATTGTATTTTTGGTCACTATCTCATTCAAATTAAACATCCTCTTTACATCCTTTAAGACTTTTCTGGTGGGTATATAAGAATTTATTTCCACTGGCATCTTCGCCTCTATGGTACCTCCTTCCTACACCGTGAGGTTTAGATACATCTACAGTAGATCTTTCAGTACCAAGCGCAGCTGCAGCTTTCCTTTCACCATCAACATCTTCACTTGAGAGCACCTCATCACCTTCCACAATCTTGTAATTGTCTATAAACAATCTTGGATAAGGAAGAACAGCTGACAAAACATCACCTTTCTTAATTTCAATTGGATGGTTTGGGCGAGTGATTCTTAAGTTAAATGTAAAGTCTCTTCTAAGATTGTCTGTCTCAATAACACCCATCATATTCTGAATACCATCAATACACATATTTGGAGGCTGTATTGTTATTAAGCTGACATTTGGAGGAGTGCGAAGGGAAAATACTGTTTGGATAGTAACTGTTGCCATTCCAAAATGTGATTTTACTGTTTGTAAATTTAACGGATTGTTGTAGGCATCCATATCGTGGATTGTTACAGTAACATCATCTCGGGTTTTACCCCCGTTCCAAATTACTGAGAAATCATGTACTGACTTTAACCCAAACCCATGCTGATTACCCATAACAAGTGGAAGACATCTATATGCATGAGTATTGAACCAATCACGTTTGACCATTCCATTAAAATTAAAGAATACATCACCAACACGATTGGCAAATCTTGAATCGTACGGTATAGCAACTATTGTACTTTCAGGGACTACTATCATGGTGTCAAAAAATTCTATATTCTTTCGTTTGATCAAAAGTTATGAATGTGGCTATTGTATGTCTAGTGCCACTTGTTACTGGACGAATACCATGTAGGTATTGTAGTGTACCAGGGAATACCATAAATGTACCTGGTACAGGTTTTAGTGTAATATCTTGGTTGGGAAAAAATATTTCTCCCCCACCATAATCATTATTTAGATATATTACGGAACCAAAATCACGATACGTAAATCTATGGGGGCTGCCATCAGGATTTTCATTATCAGCATGGGGCCTAAGCTCATATCCAACTGGCCATCTGGCGAAATTAATTAAATCTACATACAGTGGAGGCTGAGGACCAAGGTGGATGTCTAGTAATTGTTGAATCGTAGTGGTTATCTTGAATCTAATTTCTCTAAACATGTCACGGATATCAGTATTGACAATTCTTTTAGCATCTAATGTGCGACCTTGCCAGTACTCTTTTATATCTAGATTTCCAAATCCAGAATTTGCTTCTTCAGTGTTGAGGTAGAGTAGCAGCTGTTGTGTCTGCTCTTGCGAGATAAAATTTGTTACGCTGTAGGGGAAAACAGGTAATGCATCAATTTGTGATCGAGTCGCTTTGTATTCCATAAGCCAATATTTATATCATTAAATGTTATGCTCCTTAACAAACTGCTCAAACTGCTGAAACAATTTATCGAACTTGGCTTCATATAGAGACTCAATACCCATCAGCATGTTCGCAATTTTATCTTCGCGATCTGCCTCAAGAGGAGCATCAAGAAGATACTCAGTGACAGTCTTAATGTCACTAGTAACATTCCAGCATGACATGATCTGTTGTTCAAAATCAAAGCGATTAAACCTGCTCATCATTGCACCTCAAAGAAAATGCCATCCTCTTTACTCATGATGCGAGAGACTGGTCGACCTTCAATCATGTAACCATGATCAATAAAAGGACCACCACTCGGATCAACAAAGCCAAGATTGTTCATGTCAATACCATCTTGACCTTCAATACCACCCATGCGCCAATAACTCAACTCACCAACAATCTTGTAGGTGTTGTCATTGATCTTTTCGAAATTGTATTCATTGCCGTAGCGATTTTTCATCATTGCACACTCCGATAAGTCTGTTCGGTCTCACGAACCCAGAACGCAGCATCTTCGGATTCTGAATCCCAATCTGAGTCAGCATCATACTGAGCAAGGACTTGTTGTGTCGTCAGAAGATCATCCAAGTACGAGCGACCAAATTGAGCAAGACGCTCTTGAACGTCCTCACATGCAAAGTCTGAATCCCAATCAAACTCGGCTTGGAACGAATCACAGTGATCGCAAGAGCCAAACGCACCCTGCGTCCAGCCACGCTCACCTTGATACTCAACTAGCGCGACCCATGAACCTTGCCAGTCACCAAACTCCTGGAACGCGATTACTCGCGCACCAGCAGCTTGTAACGCTTGTTGATACGACATATAATGTACCTCACATAGTTAAGACTTAACAGCTACGACTCGAACGTAGCAATTGCCAGTCGTGTAAACTTGATTGCTGAAACCTGACTCTTGAAACTTACTCTTAACAATGTCCAAAGCAGCATCAACGTTAGTTGGAAAAAAGAAGCCAAGAGTCCGCATATCAGGATCAGCCACTGTGTTTGTAAAAAGAGGACTGACCGAAAACGTCTGCTTGAAAAGCTTCCGAATCTGTTTCGTGTTAGCGATTGTTGTATTCATTAGAGACCCACCCATCGATGATTGATATATGAACTAGTATCCAGCACATTGCCACGAGCAAAGTTCTTCGCAGGTTGTGCCCACGTAGCAGCCTTCAGAATGTCGCCATACTTCCAACTATCGTGCTCCTTGATGCATATAAAACTATGCACCGACTTCGAGCCCCATGACGTGCTAACGACTTTCAGAAACTTGCGACCCTTGTCGAAAGAAACTTGATACTGACCATCTGAGCCCGTCTTGTTATATGTTGCAACAAGATGGTCAGCATACTTGTAAAGAGCCATGTCAAAATCATAATTTTCAAACAACATTGTATAATCCTCTTAGGCAACCATATCGCCAATGTTACGACCACTCAGGTAACCAAACGGTACGCCAAGATGAAACTCGAGATACTCAACATCGCCGTTCGTATTGTAGACGTCGTGCAAGTATCGAATTGCATCATCTCGAGTGCAACCAATGATCGTCGACTGCATGAACTTGATTCGGTCCTCAAGATCATGGATAGCCTCGATCTGATACTCGCGCTCGTTCTCGACAGCACGCTCAGCATCATCAAGTAGAGCATCCCACATGCGCTGCTTACCGTCGTTGTCAGTTAGACTCCACTCAGCCCAGAAGCGCTCACCAGGACGGAAGCCGTAAGCATCCTTGTGGAGGTCGGAAACGATGTTCTCGTCAAATGTGTATTCGCGTTTGTTCATGTCGCCCACTATACGCGGTTGGTCAATTAAGACAACACGTAGAATCAAGGAGTTACAAGAACTACGCTAACTCGTTGATTTTTAAGGATTCGTAACCTATTGATTCTAAAGGACTTTTTAAAACTACGGAATTTAGGACCTGGTTTGGTAGGATATCGACCATCAAATGCACCCTACCGATATCTGTAGGGTTCTGAACGCCATGCTCAACTAGGTTGTTAAGTTCATATATCCACCCTCTTTTCAAATGCACTTTCTTATTTGTAAGAGTGAATAAGATGTCTGGATGTGTAATGATTGGAATATGGAGTCTATGGGTGTTGTTGAACCAGCCACCATCTGTATGTGGTAAGATGTTTGTTCTTGGTTTTAGCTTAACAAGGACAATTGCACCAGCCTTTCTATTATAGAACATCTCTAGCTTATCTATAAGAGGCTTAACTACTTTCCACATTTCTGTATCTTGATTATAGGTCTTTGGCTCTTCACCATACTCAGAGAACATAAATGGGTAAGACTCTGTGGCAGAATGAACTTTGTATCTATTCTGCCTCAGGTCCCACTCAACCCATTGTTCTTGAGTTAGATTGTTTATATGCTGCTCAATCTTAGAAGTGTCTACCTCTCCTACTTTGTAAAGCAAGCCTGGTAATTTCATTAGATTGGAAAGATTCTACTATGCTTTGGAATCCTACTAATTAGGAATTCCATCTGATCAGCTAAGATCTTCTTGTTCCGCAAAATCATCTTTTCAAAGATGTTTGGAACGTATGGAACATATAAAAGATGCATCTTTGCTTCTTCAGGAGTCTTGTTGCCCTTCCTGTGATTGCATGGCTTACATGCGGCCACGACGTTAGTCCATAGGTTCTTACCACCTCTAGAGCGAGGATGGACATGATCGATTGTTAGCTCCTTAGGAGCAAACTGATCACCACAGTAAGCGCAAAGGTGCCGGTCGCGTGAATATAGAACATAGCGATCAGCATAGATTGATTCCTTATCGTAAAAAGCTGATCCAAGGATTGGACCAGAAACACCCAGAATCGAAGAAATAGTAACCTTAGATTGTTCTCCTAGGTTGTTGATGCCGCCGTAGAATTCCTTTATCTGGGAACCAATTTCCCAGAGAACTTTGTTCTTGGCATAGTAACAAACAGCTGTTTCAAAGTTAACCCAATCTTTTGGGGTACCGGCACTATCGGCAATCAACACAAGGGACACAATAAACTCCTAATGGTCAACTAATAATATTTATTATACTAGCCCTTGGTATTGGAATCAACAGATAACTTTTCTAGTTGTTCTTTCCAATTAATCAGCGTAACGTAGTATTGAAATCTTCTAGGTTCAGTTGTCGGATCAGGCAATTGGTCACCGTATTGCTCAACGAGCCTTTCGTACTTTTCTTTCACTTGCTCGTTGTCCATCTTTCTTTTTATTATCCTTCTTACCGAAGATCTTTTCCCAGTTTTGTCTATAAGCGTCAGATGCTAATTTGGTCTGGATCGTGTCACCGGTTACATCATTCTTTGTCGCCATGTTTGACGTACTCCACAATTTCATATTTCGTTGTTCTGTCAACGTACACACTAATGTACTTGTCCTTGTTGCCTTCCAAAAGAGAGACCATCATTCTGTCTTTAATCAGAGCTTCATCGTATTTCTGGTTTCTTCCAGTCTCGATGTACTTCTTGGACTCCCTTTGGAGAACGATATTTATGTTGTCGTACGAATTCCAAACCTCATGAATAAACTTGTTAAAGTATTGAGGATAATAATCTGGTGGCACATAAGCCAATCCTAAAAGAATTGGCGAGTCTGTAATAACATATTCCACTTTGCCTTTCAATCTAACAAGGCGTCTATTTTGGTGGGCCAGGACATAAAACTCATCATCTAAATAACTAAGATGACCCTCCCAGGTTATTTCCTTAGCATATTCATTCACTAGCTCTACGCTTGCCCCCTCGCGCTTCATCAAGGCGAATAGGTCGGCAGCAACAGTAGACTTACCAACGCCTGGCCCACCAAACAGATTAATTACTTTCATTCTATGATTTCTACTTCACTTTCTGTTACAACAGCAACTCTCGCACCACATGGAAGCAGTGGCTTGTCGTTACCGGAATATATTACTTCACTTGGTCCTAGTATCTTTACTTTCTTACAATATGTGTTCTTGCTACCACGCTTTACAGTAATAACGGCTTCTGATTTGTTGTTCTTTTTATTAGAACGGATCACATGCTGATTAACGTGAATGTATGTTTTCATATAACTCAACTGCAACTTCACCCATAAAGTATTTGGCCGACTCATCATCAGACCATCCAGCTTCCATTAATTCTTCAAAACCTTCATAAAAAAGATTTTCAAACTCTTCGCGTTCATCTTCTGTAACTGACTCTGAATATTCAAACCATGTACCAACACCATCATCTGATTGTTGATCATAGACATCATAATCATATACATCAAAACCATCTTCATTAGAACCAAATACTGGTGGTTCGTCTGATTCAACTATAACATAACCCCAGCGCCATATCTCTTCCACCTTAACCCACTTGTCGCTGTCACCATCTTTAGTGAACAACCATTGGTCAACAACTGATTTTTTATTTAGAGTTGATATTTTCCACAATGCCATATGTCACCTATATTTGAGTTGGTGCGAGAGAAGAGATTCGAACTCTTAAACCTTTCGGTACTAGTTCCTAAGACTAGCGCGTATACCGTTCCGCCACTCTCGCAGTATTGGGCATTATATGTTAATTTGTCTTACTAGTCAACAGATGGCGGAAGCGGAAGGATTCGAACCTTCGAGTCCCGTAAAGGACTTCTAGTTTTCAAGACTAGCGTATTCAACCGCTCTACCACACTTCCGTCTGTTTAGTTGTACATTATATATGTTTTTAAGTATAACGTCAACACATATTAGTCATTTGAATATTTCATTTTAGATCTAGGAGCAAAGATCATATTAATCACAACTCTTGTTTCATGATTGATAGGTGTAGACCCTGCATGTACAGTACATGATGGATAGATAATACCAGTTCCCTTTACGGGTGACGCCTTTGCAATGCAATGGTCATTATCATTAAAGAACAAGGTATCTCCATCACTATCATTAACATAATACAAACAGGTTAAAAATGATGGGTCTCTGTTATCTGGATGCGGTGCATTAAGACACCAGTGTGGTCTGATTGTTTGCATATTTGCCATTGCTCTAAACACCACATAATCAGAAGGTATCATCTTTTCATGCACAAATTTAATTAAGTGAATTGATGCTGGAAATAAACTATTGAGTGGATTTGTGTTTGCGCTGAATTCTCTTTCAAATGTTGTTGTATGGTACTGAGGTTTATCAAAATTGTAAAACTCTTGCGTAAACTTCTGAGTATCGTTTACATGGTACTCACCTATCTTATTTGCTTCGCCACCAACGCGCTCCCAATGCTTATACTTTGTTGTTATTTTACAATACTGCCAATTTACTTTTACACTATGCAGTTCTTTATTAATTGGATCTGCTAGAGAGTTTGGTATTACAAATTTTGAAAATGAAGCCATAATTATTTTGATCCAAAAATCATATTAATGACATACCTATTATTGTTAGTAACAGGCAGCTGTCCTGCATGAACAGTGTTTGAAGAAAACATTACACCAGTACCTTTGATTGGTTGCGTTCTTAATACTTCTACTCCCTTGTCATAAAACAACGTACACCCATCACTATTGTTTACATAATACAAAAATGATATTTTATCATCATCGTACGAATCAACATGGGGTAGATTTATCAGATAATTTTTTGTTTGTGTAGTTAGATTAGCCATTACGCGTAACGGTTTGTAGTTGGGTGGCATTACATTATTTTTCACCCAACCAATTAGAGGATAAACAAACTTGATATCCTCTTCATGACTTTTTGTTTTTGGATAGAAGTAGTGTGTTAATCTAGGGCTATCAAGAATTGGAAACTCTTGGGGTAAGATTTCTTCGTGACCTTTCTCTTCGCGTGTTAAAGTAGTACCAAAATAAAACCAGGGTATTTTTGTTCCTGTAACCCATTGTTCTACTTTATCGGCAATTTGATTTGGTATATTATCAATAACTTTTAGCATACACTATAAATGGAGCGGATGAAGAGGTTCGAACTCTCGACATCAACCTTGGCAAGGTTGCACTCTACCAACTGAGTTACATCCGCATATTTTATGAATCAGTATAGTAAACAATACTTAAGTTTAAGTAACCAGCTTGCCATCCACCTGAGTCGTTAGTTGAAGATTGTGTTCCGCTTCTGAAATATATAGAAGTGCTATCGATCCATGTACTATAGACAGCATTTACAAAAGCATCGTTGTACCCAATAGTCCCATTACCACCATACTGTGGATCGTCACAAGCAAAAGGCAACCCTGTAATTTGTGTTGAACCAGACCCAGCAGATGATACGCTTGATATATGTGCTTTAATTGTAACGAACACCAGATGTCCAATTTTAACATATTTACCAGTTGGGCTGACAGTAAACGACAAAGTGGGGCTTGATGATGCACGTGTTAGTGTTGGTGTGAATGTTCCTGCTTCATAATCCCCAAGTAGTTCAGACGTCATCCCGGAATTGTTTGAGCTTGGTGAGAAATCAACACCATATCCACTATCAAATCTAATACTCGATCTCTTAACTTCTATAATGTTATTTGAAACATTTGGTACCACTAAAGACTGATTATCATTAACAACACTTGTCAGGTGACCAACCTCAATTGGCCAATCCTTACACAGATTGTTGTCAATCCAATACTTAGTGGTGATTGTATTACTGCTTACACCACTTAATAACTCAACAAAATATTTTCCAGTCCCAGCATTCACGGATGTGCCAATATTATTCCGAACAAAGATATAATCTAGTGAGGCTGAGTTACACACACCATTCTTACCTATTGTAACAAGTGGTGGCATATATGATGATACGGTTCCTTTAAAGTGAACCTTGTTATTTTCGATTACAATCTGTTTACCATTCTGAATATAGATGCAAGGATTACTAGAACCAAAAGTCGTTGGCGTACCCTCAAAGTTATTATTGGTGATATAAACTTTTTCTGTGAAGTAACTTGTAGGAGTTTGTTCTTCACCAATTATAATATCTGATGCTGCATTTTGTCTATTAGTAATATAGTTACCAGATATCATAACTGAACTACAATTCAGCGAATCAGATGTTACTGTATCTACTGCAATGGCTGTATCCCAAAATGTATCAATCTTGTTGTTGATAAACATCACATCTGATGATCTTGAGAGGCTTACAGCAGCTCTAATTGCACCAGTGTTTCCAACAAAGTCACCAATTGGTTTCCTGTGGTTGGTAACAATATTATTTTCCCAAATATTATTTGTATTAATACCGCTGGCCTGGTAAATAGAGTGTCGGCAAGCATTATCAATATTGTTGCCATAGATGTGACAGTTTGTAGCTGCTGTCAAATTGATACCATAACCAGAGCCAGTAGCGGCACCGAGAATATTGTATAAGTTGTTGTTATATACTTGACAACTATCTATTGTGTCTCCGCTGCGAGCGTACAAAGCAATACCAACATTGATATTTTTAATCGTTAGGTTATGTAATCTTATATTTGTAGCATTCAGTGAAGGTACTGTAAATCCTATCACAGCGATGGCATTTTGACCCCACCACTCATAAACAACACCATTACCTGTAACAGATGAGCCATCATAGATAAATTTTTGATCTTCCCCATTACTAGGAGCACCTAGTGTAGTGAAATCTGTTGTTCCAGCTGATTTAATTGAGTAGGTTTTACCTGATACCATTGATGTTGCATTAAGGGATGTTACACCTTTATTTGATCCCTCTAGCGTCAAACCATCAATCTCAACACTATCACAAGTACCATCAATATCAATGATTGTACTTTCTCTCATGTAGGTGTAGTTTGCAGACGTGCTGAAAAATATCCTACCTTTACCAGTCAGTCTAATTCTGTTCTTGTTATATACTAATAGAGCAGGAGACGTACCAGTCCCGCTACCAACAGATACAAGATAATTTTTTGTGAATAGTAATGTTTCGCCATCTGTTAGACTATCGATAGCAGCTTGAATTGCTGCTGTATCATCTGTAGTTCCATCACCAACAGCTCCATAACTTTCAGGTGTTTTTACTCTACCAACAAAGGAAACACTACCTGTCACGGTTAAATTTCCTGTGGTAGTAGTATTAACACCAATAGAACTTACGTTGATTGTTGTTGAATTTGCGGTCCAGTATACAGTTGAGTTTCCAACATGTAAGTTACCAGATACGTTTGCATATCCTGATATTTGAATACTCTCAAATTCTGTTACAGAAGAAGGTGGCGACGATGTGTTAGCAACAAGAAATATGTGACCATTTGATGTACTGCCAACATCAGTGGGGTCGATAGTAGCTACAGTTATAGAATTTGAGGTGTAAACGCCATTATTACTAATACCAGCTTCTACTAGATTTGAAGGTCTTATTCGTGTTGTCATTTGTTTTAAATACCTGCAAAAGTTAAACATTGAAGACCGCCCAGGAACTAGCTAAAGTTGGTTAGGTAGCTCACCTTCTGTAAAATATTTATATATGTTTCCCAATTACCTTCCCTTAAATTAGTAGTATTGAATGGTGTTGGTATTAAGCTATCGGAACTCTCTTTATATTGTTGAACCACATCTTTAGTTATTCCTAGACACTGTAAATTCAACGGCTTTATATGGTCTTCGTATGATAAAAGCATACCCTTACTGCCATATAATTGATAGAGGAGTTTGAATATCTCAAGTCTTTGAATGCTGGCTGTTGCTGCTCTTTTCATTTCAGCATCTGTGTAACCAAGTGTATCATACTTAATGATTTCACTACTAGCTGTAAAATTATTTTGTGGCTTCTTTCTTAAGACGTTTCTATAGGCGTTGTTGATTTCTGATTTAAATTGTTCGGCAATATCCTTTCGGTATAAAAATATTACTTGTGTCTCAGGATCATTACAGCAGTATTCAATAAACTGTTTGTTGTAAAGTATCTGTATAATTGGATTCTTAATAATCCAGTTACTTTGCTGCTTAACAATTTGAATTCTTCTTTCTTGCTCCTCGGCCATTCTAATTAAGTCTGTTGAAAGATTGGAGCCAGCATACCTTATTAGGTTATCTCTAAAGTCATAAACCAAACGGTTATTTGTTTGTATTAGATTTGGTCTACCAGAAAGCGAAGATGTAATCAAACACTCACCTAAATTTTGATATCCAGTTGCCTGCTCTAGCAAATCTGCTAGTACAGTACTACCTGTTCTGAATGTACAGACAATTAGATATCGCTTGGGTGTTGTTTTGGCCATTGATGCAGGACCTCAAATTTGGTGAACCCAAGGGAATTCGAATCCCTATTCCAGCCGTGAAAGGGCTGTGTCCTAACCGTTAGACGATGGGTCCTTCTTAATAAAGTTGTAGTAGATCATCATACTATACCACGTGACGGAAAGACAAGTGTACCATATACCTGCCATTGCTGAGTAGTATTGACCTAGTGAAAATAAAAGATATGTTCCTGATATCTGACCAGTATAGTTGATAAGTGGTGCCGCCCAATGGACGCCTTTAACAACTTTATCCCTATAGACTTTATAGATGTTCAGCATCACAGCTGTACTTGCTATAATTGGGAACATGCTATTGAATTGGTCTAGTGTCATAATTTAAAATTGGTAGCGGGGGATGGATTTGCACCACCGGTCTTCAGCTTATGAGGCTGACGAGTTGCTACTTCTCTACCCCGCAATAGTAAGGTCTCGGTTTATCTATCGCCACGCAGTGCGCACTACGTCCTAGATTCCTCATTTACAAAAAACAGCCATCGCTGTGCGACAAACCTTACACCGAAAGGTAGGGCGGCTGGCTGCTTATTTATATAAATTTGAAATGGTGCCCACTGTCTGACTCGAACAGACCACCTGCTGATTACAAATCAGCTGCTCTACCGGATGAGCTAAGTGGGCGATTAATTAGTATTATAGTATATATGGGTTAATGAGTCAACATTTTTATTAACCCTGCAAAATCAATTAGTGTCAACAAAAGATAGTTGGCTAGCATTCCAAACGAACCTCTCGTCCATGAGGACCAGGCATACATTGAGCAGCCAATAATCCACGCAGCGTAGAGAGGAATGAGAGGAGGATTGGGGACAGTTATTGCCATGGTTAATGTACAACCAATCGATATTGCCCAAGCCAATACTTCTATACAAAATCTAAAAGGGTAAGAATGATAATCCTCTTTAGCCCAGTTATACGTATCATTTACTGCTTGTTTAATTAACATTCTTACACCCTAAATTGGCGACCCCGGCAGGACTCGAACCTGCGACCCACAGCTTAGAAGGCTGTTGCTCTAATCCACTGAGCTACGAGGCCATAAACTGGTGCGACTGGTCGGACTTGAACCGACATGGCTAACGCCGACAGATTTTAAGTCTGTTGTGTATACCGATTCCACCACAGTCGCAAACTAATTGTATTTGTTACCAAAAGATATTGTTGCTCTTGGTCCTAATGGTTTAGCATGGTGGTGTGTGCCACGTGGTATATAAATTAAATCCCCTGGACGCATCTCAGTTTGAAAGTAGCTATCTTCTTCGTCGATAGTAAACACTGATTTACCAACTGCCTGCCAGCACCACACATCCATCTTATCTTTATGTCTAGTATAACTTTGGGACATTGAGCTAAAACTTATGAATGCATAAGCAGAGCACCACTGAACACTACTATTACTACTCTGAGCAAGTTTAGTTGCAAACTCTCGTACGTGTGGTAGATCAATAACAGACCCATGAATTATAAAGCCATAGTTATCCATTTGAACAAACGGTTTGATTCTTTTTCTTTCTTCGCCACTAACATGCTTATGTTGTATTTCTTTATCAAATGCATGAAGTATTCCATTCCAGCCCGGCGTAGGAATACCAACGTTGCCAAAAAAATGAAAGCGCTTTTCAACTATTGCAAGTTGATAATGTTTGTCGTAAAGAAAGTCGTATGTCATACAATTTAGTGGTCGGATATGCAAGATTCGAACTTGCGACCCCCTGCTCCCAAAGCAGGTGCACTACCAGACTGTGCTAATATCCGATTCTTAGATTAGTAATATACCTTAAATTCTTTTCCGCGTCAACTTTATTCTTATATCCTTCGCAAGAAGCACCAATTATATTTCCATTTGATGCAGTGATTCTCCAACGCCATTCGTTAGCTTTGTCTTTGTAAATCTCGTGCTTTGGTTTGGAAATTTTTGGTGGGTCTTCGCGCAGGCGATCATTGCTTGTATCGCGTACGACTTTTGGATTCAAAAATTCAAGCAATTGATGTAACATTTTATACTCTTACGTAGTGGTGGGACCACAGGGGCTCGAACCCTGAACTTACTGGTTAAAAGCCAGTTACTCTACCATTGAGTTATAGTCCCGGTAATTAATTCTAGAATAATTATAGACTATTTTAGATTGAATGGCAACTGGTTTATGGTCGTCTATCGAAGTAGTATTCTGAATACTTTCCTCTACTCTTAACGTAATGGAAATAAACCTGTAGTGTCTCTTCACCCTGGAAGAACTCTCTGTGTTTGTATAGGTTGTGACCATAATATAATAGAGCGTCACCTACACCGATACAAACATCTTCAATTGTACCATCTGGCTTTTCAATAACAATTGGCCAATTGGCACCACCTTTGCCACTAGGGCCAAAATTAGCTAGTAAGGAAATTTCACAAGGCTCTCTTTCGCTATGTTTTGAAACTGTTGAACCTGCTTTATATAATTTTGCATATGTGTATGTTGGTAGAACAGGTTCTCCAAATATCTTACCAACAGCTGCTGTTCTTTCTACTAAAATTTGTAAACAAGCAGTTTCATTTGCACTGCCTAAGTTACCAGACTTATCTGTTGCTACACTACCTTTATTGCAGGACTCTATAAATTTATCTGCAACATCAGTTAGAACTTCTGAGCTGATGTAATTTTTAATAACCACAAAGCCCTTTTGTTGTAGCGATTGGTTTAGATTATTAGCATCATTATCATCTGGAAACCAGCCAGCATTAACACCAGCAAACAACTGTGTGCCACCAACTACTACTTTTGATACTGATAGACCCATTTGATTGCCTACTTAATTTGTTACCTGGCTAGGGTTATTTATATATCACATTTATCCAAATTAACGAAACTGAATCAAATTAAACGCATCTCTACTAGCAGTGAATGCTCTAGCAGTTTCCTTTCTGTATACTACAGCATTCAGGCCTAACAATCTTTTGTTTTCTAGGATGGTGTAATTACAGTGCTCGGCAAGTGTCAAGAAAAACTCATCTGTATAGTATATTCTACAATGATTGTTCCAAGCACCACTAACCTCAAGTTCTCTTGCATTAGGAACAAGATGAATCATAATGCCACCTGGTTTAACAACATCATGCAGTATTGAAAAGCATTGATATTGTTTATCAATTGGTTCAACGTGTTCTGTTGTTCCTAAGTTAGTTAGGATATCAAATGAACTACGGAATTGGTAGAACAGTTCTGGCTTAGTTAAGTCAAGAGGTAATGCACCATCTTGCCCATTGATATCAACGGATGTGTGTAACATTCCGAGATCTTCAAAATGTTGCTTGCCTGTTGTAAACAGGCCACCAATAAATCTCTGATTGCCAAGTTCAAACATCGAAAGGCCGTTAGAGTTGTAGTATTCAAGGTTTATTGAATCCATAACAAAATCTAAGTATTCGGGTGTGTAAGCCATATGAATTCTCTTGAGTGGTGGGACAACATGGGTTCGAACCATGGACCTAAGCGTTATCAACACTTTGCTCTACCGACTGAGCTATTGTCCCTTATATGTATATGGAGCAGTGTAGGAGAATCGAACTCCTTTGACGAGCTTGGAAGGCTCGGACACAACCAATATGCCAACACTGCAATATGGGGTGACCGGTTGGATTCGAACCAACGAATACCGGGATCACAACCCGGGGTCTTAGGCCACTTGACAACGGTCACGTAAAATGGAGTTGCGGACTGGACTCGCACCAGCATAAAAGAGTTTTGCAGACTCTTGCCTAACTTTTCGGCCACCGCAACATGGTAGCAACGGTCAGACTCGAACTGACGATAAACTCCGTATGAAGGAGGTGCATTGGCCACTATGCTACGTTGCTATTAAATAACTGGTATCAGCGACATCGAGTCGCTTGGTCCAAATGCTGTATTTGTAACATCAAACCCTATTGTAATTCTATGACCATCATATGGTTCAACAACTTGAACTTTATGTCGTCTGTTACCAGGACCAATGTATATGTTGCCTATATCGTTTTCAATTTCGTAATTATCGAAAACTGTTTTGGTTCTTTTTGGATCTACTGAGATGTATCCATGAATGTACCAACTATGGTTGTGCCATTTGAGAACCTGATCTTGTCTATGGACATTTAACCACGACTGAAACCAAAGGTACTCGTCTGTAGGAGCAGTAATTTTAATCGCATCCAATAAGTCTTTATATAAATCAGTGAAGTATGAGCGTGGACCAACCAAGGAAAATATGTTGTATGTTTTGTATAGCCACGTACTATCTTTACTCACACTACCATACGTCTTAATTAAGAGCTTGTGTGCCGCACTAAGATCACGCAGCATCTCTTGCTGATGTTTTAAAATAACATCAGATCTGTAGATCCTATATCCACATTCGGTGTTATCTTCAATGAGTGAAAGCATATCTTCTCCTAATGGTGGAAGGTGTAAGGCAACACTTTCCAATGAAAGGAGGACTCATGTTGGCCAAGGCCTTTTTCGTGCTTGGCGCCGCGAGTCCACCGGCCTTTGCCCCACTTGCCCACCTCCATGGAGGCAGTACGAGGCTATATGGTACCCGGTGACGGGATCGAACCGCCGACAGTCGCCGTGTAAAGGCGGCGCTCTACCAGCTGAGCTAACCGGGCATTCAAAATGGTGGGAAAGGAAGGATTCGAACCTACTCAGCCTAAGGCGACAGATTTACAGTCTGTTGTGACTCTCCAACTTCACCGCTTGCCCACATAAACTTTAATGGCTGAGGAGCATGGATTCGAACCACGATAAGCAGGATCAAAACCTGCTGTCCTGCCGTTAGACGACTCCTCAAAATAAGATGCTCATGTATCTCTCACACTTCCACACATCTCTGATTTTTCAATCATGATAGACTCGGGTGATTTTCAGATTTTGTATCGCGAGTACAAAACCAGCGATACATGAGCAACAGAGAAGGATGGGATAGTTGGGTTTGCTCACTCCAGGCATCCGGTGGAGGCTATACATTACTGCTAGCCACATCCTAAAGACAGCCGACACGTACATTGCTGCAGAGGTGTCGGGCATATTTTGGTGGAGATGGACGGGATCGAACCGACGACATCCAGCTTGCAAAGCTGGCGCTCTCCCAACTGAGCTACATCCCCAAATAAGGCGTGGGCTACCATTCAAGGTTCGTTCTTAGACCTTACCCCCACGCAATAAGGCTGCATTCCGTTAGCTCTCATAATTCATATAGTGCTACCCATACGGACAAACTCTCACACTATAGGGGTGTACCCGTCAGACATGCCTGCAGGTCACCAAGATGGCTGGCGAGGTAGGGATCGAACCTACGACAGAGTGATTAACAGTCACTTGATCTACCACTGATCTACTCGCCAATAAAATATGATATGGCGACTCGGATGGGGCTCGAACCCACGACCTCATGCGTGACAGGCATGTGAACTAACCAACTGTTCTACCGAGCCAGAAATGGTGGACCGTGTAGGGATCGAACCTACGACCTGTTGATTAAGAGTCAAATGCTCTACCAGCTGAGCTAACGATCCATAATAAATGCCGGTTACTAATCCGGCGTCACACTATGCTCCGTGGTGACAGTCGACGCTGCTATGATAACAGATAGCAGTCTGTTATAGGTCCACGCTTTTCACTGCTACAACAACAAACAGTTCGGGCCGGTACAATATGGCCTACCTACAACGAGGAGGTGGTGGGACACCCAGTTAATAAGGTCGCTGTTAAGCCGTCCTGAACGGAAGCCGAGCATGACACTCCAGTCGGTCTAGAAAGATGTTTAGACTAAATGCCGACAGGTCGCGAAGCACCTAATTGGAATTCGTGTTTTTAAAGAGCTGAACAAGAGCACAATGTCTTATCCAGGGCTAGCATTATCTGCTAGTTTAATATGTATGTCAACAGCCTCGAAAACAAGTTTGCTTAGCTAACTTTTGCCAATTGGCATAATCCATCTTCATCAACGTGGCCAACTTAATGACCATTCGAAGAGAGAGTTCACGGAGATTATCCATGTTCTTCTCTACGAAGTCCACGATCGTAGACTCGTCGACCAATGTCAAACCCTTATCACGGAGCATCCCTAACGCAACGACTTGCTTGATACGAACGACGTAGTCCATCTTCGTCTTCATAGCCAAGTCGAGGTAATGAGACCTCGAGACAAGCGCCTCAAAGTGAGGAGCAAGTCTTGAACCACGAGCAATGAGATCATCAAAGTCGTAGTTCGTGATAAAGATCACCGAACCTTCGAACTCGAAACTGTTAGGAATCGGTTCGCCATCTTCATCTTCGATCTTATCAATAGATCGTGACAACCAATGAAGTTTGCGAGTGTCAGTAGAGTCACACGCGCTCTTCAACAAGTTCATTGACACGTCATCTGCGAAGATCGAATCCGAATCGTCGAATACAAGCACGCTGTGAGCGAAACGAGCTTCATATAACAATCGGTAGAGCGAGAGAGGACGAACATAACCCTTGATGTAGGTCACATGGTGACCCTGATCTTCGAGTTCCTTCATCTTCTGCTCAACCGTATACGACTTACCAAGACCAGCAGGTCCAGATACAATCAGAGCACGGTTGATGCCCTTACCTGTTGCCTCAGTGAGAACCTCAAGAGCGTTGAAACGATCCTTGAGCTTCTCCTCGATCTGCTCTACTGACTCTATACTCTTAGTAAGTGTAAGAGTCGGCATCACAGTACCTTGCTTCCGACGATTCTTAGTCATTCGGAAACCCTTCTTTGGAACGCCTCTAGGCATTCGATACCTCATTCATCTCAAACATGACGCGCACTATACGCACATTGGCCAGACATAGCAACACGTAGAATCAAGGGGTTACAAAATTGACCATAACCTCTTGATTTTCAACGAGTTATAACTTGTTGATTTTACTGGGGAATTTGAGAGCACATTTTGACGTGTATATACGAAAATTGAGCTAGTAGTACGCCAATGATACACAACTACACCTTCTAGACGACCTCGAAACGTGTAACCCATTGATTCTGAAGGAAAACGTGTTTTCTTCATCCAAAAACACGGCGTTGTAACTTATTGATTATAGTAAGGATTTTCAGTGCGTAGGAATTGCTCGACCAATCGCTCAGCATATCGGATGTCGCAACACCGTATTCTGTCTTCAGTTCTAAGAGTCTTATCCGTAAGAACACAAATGATGTTCTCAGGACCGTCAACAACCAGTTCAGCAACTTTATTGTTAAATGCTATTGATCGGTAAACTAGACTCATTGTTGTACTGCTCCACTAACTTATAAAGTTTGTCCTTGGTCTCTACTATACTATATTCAGGACCAAGATACAAGGTGTCAATATTTTTAAATTTAGTATTTGGAAATTTATGTTTGTAGTGATATAGAGCAGCACCTAGTGCTTGGGATGCATCACACGCGATTGGTTCAATGAACACATTGAGATGTGGAAATGTCTTCTTGATTATTGAGTTTCCGAGAATGTTTAATGCACACCCACCACCTAACACCAGGTTGTTAGATGGATTCAAATCTAGAGCCTGCTGTACTCTCTTTATAAAAATATCTTCCAAAGCTCTTTGAATATTATAGGCTAAATCTTTTTTAATCTCATCAGACGGATCAATAAGAACAGGATTAGTTATTGTATCCACTTGACTATCATTTCTAAAGAAATTAGCATCCGAATGAGTTGTGCCTGGTATCAGCATAGGAGGAAGATTGTTAGGTTTACCGTAAGCTGAGAGGCCCATTGTTTTGCCAGCTTCATTAGAAGAAGGAAACCCTATATGTCTTGTTATTGTTCCATACATCTTGCCAATATCTACATGCGATGATATTTGTACTGGATATTTAAAGAATTGTTTAGCATTTTGTGTTTTCGTATATGACCATCCAGTTAGTCCAAGGCCATGCTGCATATAAAACAAATGTTTAAACAATGTTCTGAGATTTTGGTCAGCTTTGAAAATTGTTGTCGTTTCAGATAGATTGCAATCTGCCCAAACCCAGCCTGTTCCTACACCATCAATTATGATGCAGTTTGCTTCTTCGAATCCTGATTGATAAAAGCCAGCAGCAGCATGGTATAAGTGGTGGTTGCTATTGTCGACAACAATTTGGCCAGTTTGTATTTTGGCCTTTTGCAGCATTTTTGTTAGTAGCATAACGTGAGTCGATACAGCAAACCCATTAACATTAGGCTCATGTTTTACATAAGCTGGAGAGTTTGGATTATTATTGTTATCTCTTACGTTGACTAGAACAACTAAATTAACTTTGTTTGTATATTTCTTAATGTGTTCTATATCATGTTGTTGTATTTTACATGTGTGCTTTTGTCTAGTTGTTCTCTCACATGGATAGGCAAATAACACTTTACTATCTTCAAGTAGACAGATGCATGAATCGTGACTAGAAGATGAAAGTGCTAATGTGTAAAAACTCATTTACTAACAACAACCTGCAACTCAGGGAGGTATAGGTAATCAATTCTAGACTTTGCAAATGTTTTGAATGTATCTTCTATAGTTTCCACCAACGGTTCACCAGCAAGATTCAATGATGTATTCAATACCATTGGTACCCCTGTCAAGTTGTAAAATGCTTTAATTAGGTTGTAGTAGTGATAATTTTGCTGTTCTGTTACCGTTTGTATTCTACACGACCCATCGACATGAATAACACAAGGTATAATATGCTTCTTGTCTTCTTTGCACGTAAATGAAAATGTCATGTATGGTGATTCTGGCAATCCAAGCATATCGAACCACTGATTAGCATACTCTAGCATCATTGATGCAGCTAGAGGTCTAAAGTATTCTCT